>ERZ1023899.5-NODE-5-length-42904-cov-118.810427_pt1 | contig 42904 bp, 58 predicted proteins | sample MGYA00380400_ERZ1023899 | MGnify/ENA primary metagenome ERZ1023899 (study PRJEB33179, sample SAMN07448996) | human gut metagenome | biome: Human-gut; feature: Human associated habitat; material: Faeces | host: Homo sapiens | place: India: Bhopal | collected...
AAGCTGGATGCATAGAACCTTTTGAGGGCGAGACTTGAGAAGGCGATGAACCTGGGAACACGTGAGAAATACTCGAAGTATTACACGATGAGTGCAGCAGACTATATGAAGTGGTGCTGGAACAATCCGCAGGCAGCGCACTCGCCATACAAGATGTTCGAAGGGGCTATGGTACCAGCTGACGAACGAGACAGCGAGGGGAACATTGTATACAAGTACAACGGAGCAAAATTTTAAAATCAAGAATCGTATGCCACAAGGTAATAACAACAAGTTAAGGGCACAGCGCATCGACATCGAGAACCGCTTGCAGATTATCGCACCCCTATACCGCAAGGGATGGACGGAGCGAGAAATCACGGCAGAGGTGAGGAAGCGGCTCGACAGACCGAAATACAATCAAGCGCACTGCGACATTCAGCGGCTATTGAAGGAGTGGAGGGAAGAGAGACTGACCGACACGGACGAGAAAATAACCAGCGAGGTGGCAAGGTTGAAGCTGGTAATACGTGAAGCGTGGGAAGCCTGGGAGAAATCCAAGGAAGACTACCACGAAAAGACATCAACCCAGCAGGGACTGCCAGTCGTAGATGAGCGAGGGAGGCAGGTTTCCATCGAGACCGTCAAGGCGATAATGTACGATGCAGAAAAGCGAGGATTCGGAGAACCACGCTATCTTGACATCATCATCAAGGCAGAGACGCAGATTTGCAAGCTGCTCGGACTGGATAAGGTCGTGCTTGATTTGAACGCAGGCTTCCAAGGCGGCATTGAGGTACGCTACATCAACTCTGGGCACAAGTGTGCATCCAGCGAGCAGGAGGTAATCGAGCGTGAGGGATTGGACATAGAATAATTTTACCATAATTTTGTTTTAAGTTTTATTGTTTGAAAGAATGGCACTATTTGACGTTATTGGTGAACTGTATGAACCGAATGCGGACGTGAAGCCAAGGTTTCTCGTGAACCAAGGAGGCACGTCCTCGGGGAAGACATACACCATCATGCAGCGTCTTATAGTGCTTTCTTTTGAGCACCCCATGGCAATTATCACGGTGTGCGGTCAAGACCTCCCGAACTTGAAAGTTGGAGCCATGCGAGACCTCGACACTATCCTGCATACAAGGGCAGAGTTGCTGGACTGGTTTAAAAACAACAAGAGCGACAGCAGCTACAGAGGGAAGAATGGTTCAATCATCGAGTTCAAGAGTTATCAAGATGCGCAGGATGCAAAGAACGGAAAGCGTGACTACCTGTTCGTGAACGAGGCAAACGGTGTGCCCTACGAAGTGTTTTGGCAACTGGCCATACGAACCAGAAAGCAGGTGTTCATCGACTACAACCCAAGCGCAAGGTTCTGGGTGCACAACAACATCATCGGCAGGGATGACTGCCGCTTGATCCTAAGCGACCACCGAAACAACCGATTCCTTACTGAGCAGGAACACAAGAAAATTGAAGAGATTGACGACCCCGAACTGTGGCGAGTTTATGCAAGAGGATTGACCGGAAAGATTACCGGGCTTATTTTTACCAACTGGGGTATTGTTGACAAGCTGCCACAAAGGGAAGAGTGGAAGATGGATTGCTGGGGGTTGGACTTCGGATTTACCAATGACCCAACGGCACTGGAGCACCTCATCTTGGCGCACGGAGAGTTGTGGGTGGATGAAGAAATCTATCAGCCGGGACTGACGAACCAAGACATCGCAGACCGCTGCAAGGAAAACGGACTTACAAAACGAGACCTCATCATTGCAGATTCGGCAGAGCCAAAGAGCATCCAGGAGATCCACAACCAAGGTCTGTGGATAATCGGCAGCACCAAGGGTAAGGACAGTATCAACAACGGCATCGACATCTTGAAGCGTTTCCGCATCAACATAACCAGACGAAGCAACGGCATCATCGGGAACATGCAGCAATACAAGTGGAAGAAGTCAAGGGATGGAGAGACCACGAACCAGCCTATAGACGCATTCAACCACGGTATAGACGCAATACGATACGTTGCCTTGAAGAAGCTATCCGTAGCAAGCCACGGAACGGCTAAGGCGCACGTATTGAGACAATAACTACGACAAAATTATAAAGCGTATGGATAAGAACACTACATTCAAGTACTGGCTGGCAGTGGCAAGGCACACCAGCTACAAAATCGGCAAGCAGCCACGACCAGCTTTTGTCGGGGAGAAACAAGTGCCCGACAATCTCAACCAGCTATCCATCGGGCAGCTTATAGACCTTTCTCAACTATCCGACAGCGAGGAAAGTCTGTATCAGATAGTGACAACCGTCCTCGGTCTGAGCCACAAGGAAGTGGAGCAGGCAAGGGCGGTTGATGTCGTTATGCTCATCGGCTGGGTAACATCAGAGGTGGAGCGCATCAACAAGCTCTTCGAGAGCACAGACACAGCGAAGCCAACGAGACTGGAGAAGGAGGCAGGCATCGATACCCTGCGATTCGGACTGTTCGGCATGCTGGACTGGTATGCGGTAAGGATGGGCATCAGCGACCACGACCAAGTGTTGAAGACACCATGGCTTCGCATCTACAAGTGCATGGAAATGGACAACAAGAGAAGCGTGTACGAGCGGAACCTGCAGAAGTTGCAAGCGGAAGAAATGAAACGAAAATCCAGATAATTATGGCAACAATCAGAGAAACATTGAAGCAGCTGGCAGCAGACACGCTACCGGACTACACCTACCTTTTCGAGGACTGGGACACAGCGGATACCAAGCTTGAGAAACTGAACTATCCAGCCATCGTGTGCATCATCCCAGCCAGCGGAACGACAGAGATACGAAACGGCAGGGTTTACGACACCGTGAACGTTGCACTGGCTTATCTCGACACCGTACCGAGGGGAGCGGAAGGAGAAGACAACGGAGAGTGCATCGACCGAATGAAGGTGGCAGGGGCAAGGATGATACGAGCCATCAACCAGTCGCACCAGTTTGAACCACTTGAAGGGCAGCAATACTACGAGACCATCATCGAGCGTTTGAGCACGATCGTGTCGGGCGTAATGTACTCCCTTCAGCTGACACAGAGCATAGGAGGGTGTGAGGTATGAGCAAGGGAGGTATTCAATTCGACCCCAAGGCGGCATCGCTCATCATGCGTGAGGAAGTGGAGAGAGCACGGCAGCTTATCATCAACCACATCAGGATCAATGGGCAGAACGCATCGGGGCGCACCATCGCCAGCCTAAAGGTGGAGCAGCCCAGCGAGGACGAAACCATCCTCTGGGGACACAAGCCATTCGGGGTACTGGAGACCGGACGAAGGGCAGGAAAGATACCATACGGCTTCCGTGGCATCATCCGGCAGTGGATGAAGAACAAGGGACTGCACGGCAGACCTATCCCATACAAGACCAAGCGGCAGCACAAGTACACACCGCAAGAGCGTGGAGACATGAGCATGGCAGGAGCCATCGCCCACACCATCGCCAGCAAGGGTTCTAAGCTGCACCGGACTGGCGGCAGGGCTGACGTGTACAGCAACGTTGTGCCAGATACGATGAAGCGGTTAGGGCAGAGACTTATTTTCTTAATCCACCAGTCGGTGGGAAGTATCAAACTAAACAATGAGACGGTATGAGACAGACAACGAAAAACGGCATCACGATTAAGTATGCGGACGCTGTAGGCTTCGCTTTCCTTCCCTGCATCATCAAGGCGAGCGGCTCGGGTGTTGCGAGCATCGAGGCTACCATCAGCAGGGAGACGAAGACGTACACGTACAGCGTGGATGCTTTTGCGGATAATTGCATCATGGACTATCGGGAATATGTGCAGGCACTCTTCGATGGCATCAGCTTCGGAAACCTCGACTACAGCAGGGAGAGCCAGAAGAGTAACCTCGGGGCAGTTTTCGATGTTTCCGTGAAGGTCAAGGACAGCGAGGGGAGCGACCTTGCGACATTCAGTTATACGACCTTTTACGTTTGGGGAGCGATGAGGGCGGGAGAGACGTGGAACGCAAGAAAGACGCTTACATGGTTCACGAACTTTCCATTCTCCTTCGGTCTATACATCAACGAGGAAACCAGCCTTCTTGTGTATGCGGACGGAAGGGTTACGAATAAGCACATAGACATAGAAGAGCAGGGCATTTTCGAGATTACCAGCAAGGTTCTAAAGGCAGGAGCGAAATCCTACTCCATCAAGGACTATGATGGGAAGATACAGCAGGCGACTTTCGACACGACCTTCGATTTCACGTTCTATCTAAAGACCAGCAGCAAGTACACGGAACTGGCAGCCATCAAGACCGACAACACGGAGAAGGGTGTCTATCTGCGCTGGGTTGATCGTCACGGCTTCTATCGCTACTGGCTATTCACGCAAGGCGATGAGAGCAGGGCGATAAGCAGCGACACCAGCTTCATGCGCAACAACCTCGGAGAGTATGACGACACCATATTCGGCTACCTCGGAGCAAACGGCAGAAGGCAGGGCTACGGCAGAGAGGACACCATACCGCTTTGCGCACCATTGGTAGATAGAGAGACGTACGATTTCCTGCAAGACCTTGCCAGCAGCCCAGTCGTTGATATGTACCTCGGTGGCGACAAGTGGCAGAGTGTGACAATCAAGGCAGGAACGTACACCAAGACAACGGCAGAGTTGCAGGATTTCGTCTGCAACCTGGTTATTAACAATACACAGATTCAGCAGCTATGACAGACCAGCAACTTTACATCGATGGCATCTTGATGGATATGAGCGAAGAAACGGCAATCACGCTCGACATCAAGAGCAACCTTTTCCGTGACATCACGAAAATGACCGCCAACACGACATACACCATCAACCTGCCAAAGACAGCTCACAATATGGCGGTGCTGGAGTTTGCCGGGAAACCGAGCACCAGCAGCAAATACCCCTATATTTTCCACACAGCACGTTATTTCCGTAACGGACTGGAGATTATCCGCAACGGAAGGGCAAGCGTCCTGAGCGTCAAGGAAACCATCGAAATTTCGATTTATTGGGGATTGTTCCAGGCATTGGCAACGCTGCAATCGTCCGATTTGAAGCTGAACGAGTTGAATTGCACGAAGTATCTGCGGTTCAACAGAAACAACAGCCCCTACACCTACGAGAAGGCAATATCGGAGGGAGTATTCTATGGAAGATACGAAACGGCAGCGGTCAAGACATCAAGCGAGGAGTGGCAGGGCTATGACCGCAACGTTGGAGGGAACAGCGACACGACATACTCACTCGTTGGTGGTAAGATAAGAACTGGAACAGAGGTCGGGAAGTATGTATCGGGCGAGGTTTTGACCGATGAGACATACCAGTGTGCAATCATACCTTTCGAGGCTGGAATGAGAGCCACCATCAGCAAAGTGTTGGGAAAGGGAGACTATCGGACCTGGGCAATACTCGACACCAACAAGAACGTTCTTAGCCTTGCCGATGATGCCGGGAAGACAGAAGTAGAGACCTATCCGTTACTACCTTCTCCAGATCCTATGCTCGGAACGTTCGTGAGTGCAGGAGCGTGCATCGCCAACATCGAAACGAGCGTTGCCATGGAGACAATATCCATCAGGGTTCGAGCTGAGAAAGCTGGCTCTGTCGAATACGGAGCACTGAACAAGGAGACCGGAGAGACAACACCATGGGGAACGTATGAGATAAGTGCAGCCGGAGAAACAGAGTTCAACGTGGTAAAGAGCAAGCCTTCCGGTATTCTAATATACATTAAGCCTTCGGTAGATAAGATGATAAATATGGCGTTAAGCACGGGTGTGGCGGCTTATTATCTCTCGGACGGTAAGTTGTCCCAAGTGCATTCGAGCGGAGCGTACAGCGTGAAGTACACAAGCGGGAGTATGCCTATCGATGTGGACCTGCAAGCACCAGCCACGGCAGAGTGGCTTGTCATAAACGCAATCAAGGAATACAGCACTGGTACGACCATTCTTGTTAAGAGCGAGACTGAGAGCCGGGCGAGAGCGATCAGCGGCACGTTTGACGGAGGCGGTTCATTTGGAGGTGGCTCTTTTGGTTATACTGACAAGGGAACAATCCAGCCAGTCGTGACGGTGCAATATATCATAGACCTCATCACGGCACAGACCGGGGTTGCATTCGGCTGGAGCAATCGAGCGAAAGAAACCATCAAGGGGCTTGCTGTCCCGTTGATTACAAGGAAGGCAGATGCGCAGACGGTTGTAGGCAGCTTAGAGGGCAGTTTCTTCCAAACAGAGAACCTCGGTATTCTCGATTTCCAGCTAACAAGTCTATCGGAGGTATTCGATGGGCTGGAGATTGGGCACAGATACAGCCAGCTGAATGTAAAGATTGCCTGCACGATGATTTTTGATGTTCAGATGAACTGGTCGTGGGACGCATCGAAAGTAAATCCAAGCGGATACAAATCATGGAGCTTCGGTGATGGGAGTACTGAGTTGCAGGCATTCTACTCATATCCACCGAATTACATCGAGATGAAGGTTAAACATCGAAATAATGATGGAAACGAAACAGAAACTCTGTACATTGCAGGGTTGCAGCAGGACGAATCGTCCGGAAAATATGTGACTGATTATGAATCGAATAAGGTAAACGGCAGATTTATACACCTTGTAGCAGGACGAGGGGAAATTGATCTTGAAGAGGGCGACATCGTAACCTTTGAGATGAAACACCCTAAAAACCAGAGATTAATAGGATTGAAGTGTTACAACGGACGCTTGTCTGCCAGCATCAGTCAGAGCGATGAAGTACCCTACGGAGGTAATTTTCCTATCGGCAAGAACCTTCCCGACATCAAGGTAACGGATTTCTTGAAGTGTATCTGCATTCTGACATCAACGTTTCCAAGCCAGCGGTTTATCGGTAAAACACTTACGTTTGCAGACATCGTGAACCTTTGGGAAGACAAGGCGCAAGCGGTGGACTGGACGAAGAAGCTCATCCCGAGCGAAGCCAGTAACCATCCTAGGCAGACCGATTTCAGCGTAGAGGACTACTGTCAGCACAATATCTACAAGTGGAAGGAAGACGACACCGTATATCAGCAGCATGATGCGGATATGACGATAGACAACAAGACGCTGGAATATACGCAGGACGTCTGTACGCTTCCATTCGCAGCCACTGACGGAGACCGCATACCGATATACGAGTGGGAGAGTGTGCAAAGTCACTTTGGCAGCAGCGGAACAACGATAACTACACAAGTCGCAACGAAATACAAGGCATGTAAAGACCGAATAGTGAACCTGACGAAGAACGATGCCGGATATGCGGAATTGGCTTTTAACATCAACCTTCAGGACATCTTCGACAACAAGTTGAAAAAGTTGAGAAAGACGGTGGCGAACCCACACCAGATAACGGAACGTTTCAACCTTTCGGATTTGGAGATACTGAACTTAGACGAAACGAAGCCAGTGTACCTTGCCCAGTACGGAGCGTATTTTGCTGTTCTTGAAGTCAAGACAACAAGCAGCGGATACTGCGAGGTTACAATGATAGAGTTGAACAACTAAAAGACAAAAAACTATGGTAAGTGAAGACAAACAGCAGATACTTGATATCAAGGTCAAGTACGAGGATGCAATCTATGGCATCATCAGATACAAGGAAAAAATAGACCAGCTAAAGCAATCCATCAAGGACTTGCAGCAGCAGGAAAAAGACAAGACCATCACGACCAACGAGATGAAGGTGCAGACGGAAGCCATCAACGCAACCATCAAGGAGTACCAGTACAACGTGCGTGCCTTGCGGAAGGAGATCCAGAACAACGTGCGCACAGAGAACGAGCAGGAAGGCAGCTTGAAGCAGCTGCGTGCCCAGCTTTCAAATGCCACCAAGGCTTACGATGAGATGAGCCGTGCCGAGCGTGATAGTTCCAAGGGGCAGAAGATGCAGGAGCATATCCAAGACTTGATAGAGGAGCTGAAAGAGGCTGAGGAGGCTACTGGAAGATTTCAGCGCAGTGTCGGCAGCTATTACGATTCCATGATGAAGGCGGCTGACGACCTACAGAACACCGAGTTTTTCGGTTTTGATGTTGTTGATGATACTGGAATCGGAAAGGTCATGGAAATGGGAAAGTCCGTGGAAGACCTAAGTGTAAAGTTTGGTGCGTTGAAAAATACGGCTCTTTCCTTATTGACCAACCCTTATTTCCTCGCCATTGCAGGTGTGGCAGGTGTCGGAATGGCATTCAAATGGTGGTATGACTACAACAAGGGATTGATGGAAGCCACACGACTGACGCAGCAGTTCACCGGATTGACTGGAAACGAGATGAAATCCGTGCGCAACGAGGTTCTTGCGGTATCCAATACATTCGGATTGGAATTTACGGAGACGATGCAGTCTGCTAATACGATGAGCAAGGCTTTCGGCATTTCCGTTTCTGAGAGTTTGAAGATTATGCAGGACGGACTGGTGAGCGGTGCAAACGCAAACGGTGAGTTCCTCGACACGATAAAAGAATACCCGAGATACTTCAAGGAAGCAGGACTGAATGCTGAGGAAATGGTGGCAATCTCAACGCAAGCGACCAAGGAGGGAATTTTCAGCGACAAGGGTGTTGATACCATCAAGGAAGGAAATCTACGACTGCGAGAAATGACAACCGCTACGGCTGCTGCGCTTGACGGAATAGGTATTTCTTCCAAGCAAGTTCAAAAGGACTTGCAGGACGGGAGCAAGACCACATTCCAGGTTATGCAAGAGGTGGCTAATAAGTTGAAGGAACTCCCACAGTCAAGTGCTGCTGTAGGTAGCGCAATTGCCGACATCTTCGGTGGTCCGGGAGAGGATGCCGGACTTGCTTATATCGAGATGCTCGGTGACATCGAACTTGATATGGACAAAGTAAAGGCAAAGTCCGGGGATATTGCCAAGGCGCAAGAAGACGAATTGAACGCAACCAAGGATTTGCAGAACGCAATGGCTTCATTGTTTGATTACACCGGGGGCGGATTCGAGACCATGAAGGCTCAGTTGTCAACGATTGCGAAGAAATCACTTACAGCAGTTATCAAGGGAGTTGTGCAGGCAATCAACTACTTCATTGACTGGTACAATGAGAGCCTTCTGTTTCGAGGATTAATCAATGCGATCGGCATAAATTTCCGCTTGATGTGGAACGCAGTCAAACTCGTATGCAATCTTGTAATAGACGCATTCAAGAGGATGGGCTTTGCGGCAAAGGGTATGCTTGATATTCTTGAAGGTATCGTGACTTTCGACCTATCCAAGGCACAGAAGGGATTCAAGGAGATGTTTGACTTATCCGGCACTATCAAGGAAGTATGGCACGACATCAAGAACGCTGGCATAGAGATAGGCAATTCCTTCGCTGACGGATTCGAGAACACCGTGAACGGAAGGCTTGAACATCTGAAATTAGTTGGCGTTAACGGTGGAGCGACCAGCAGCGAGCCAACGAACGGAAACAAGGGAACGATACCAGCAGCAGCCAAGGGCAGCACCACAAAGGGCAAGGGCAGCACCACAAAGACTAAGACGCAGAGAGCCAAGGAAGAAGCGGAAGCCAAGGCAGAAGCAGAGCGCAGGAAGAAGCAGGAAAAAGAATTGCAGGCACAGATTGCGCTTATCCAGTTCCAGTACAACGAGCAAGTAATGGCCGCAAAGAAGCGATACCTCGCAGGTATGTACGACAACGAGCGAGACTACAGCAACGACCTCGAACAGCTGGAGAAGGACATGGTGACCAGAAGCATTGACGCATACGTGGCGGCAGGGAAAATCGGAGCGGAAAAGGCGCAGGAAATGCAGGCAAAGCTCCTTGACATCATGATAAAGGCGAAAGAGGACATCAAGAACCAAGCGAAGGAGATTGTGGACGAAATCAACAAGGAGTTCGAGGAAGCAGAGAAGAAGCGCAGGGATGCGGACATCATGAACGGTGGCACTGGAGAGGAAGACGATGCCGCAAAGCTGGAGAGATACAAGGCTTTCCTTCAGAGCAAGATGGACGCCTACAAGGAATATGCAGCCGTGCAGAATCAGCTACAGCAGGAACTTTCGGATACAGAGGTGGAAATCGAGAAAAACAAGAATGAGGAAAAGAATAAACTGACAGAGGAACAGCTTCAAAATGTGAAAAACTACATATTGGCGGTTGGAGATGCTTTTGTTGATTTTTTCAATAGCGAAGATAAGTCTTTTCATTCTTTTCTGAAATCATTACTTATTTCTTTTTTGGATGCTACCGAGAGAACTATGGAGTTGCAATACATTGAAATTCTAGGCGGAGACTTGGTTAAACTCGGATGGGCAGGAGTTGCAAGTGCAGCAGCCAAGCTTGCATTGCTCAAGGCAGCCTTTGCAGGAGCAAAAGCACTCGTAAAGGGTTTTTCTGTTGGTGGATACGTGCAGGGAGCAGGCACTGGAACGAGCGACAGCATCCCGGCAAGGCTATCAAATGGCGAGAGCGTAATGACCGCCAAGGCGACTTCGATGTTCAGCCCTATTCTCTCGGCATTCAACCAGCTGGGCGGTGGCGTTCCTATCGTAGCAAACAACGGAGGCAGCAATATCGGAATGGATATGCTGGCGGCAGCTGTAGCCAGAGGATATCAGATGGCTCCTCAGCCAGTAGTGAGCGTTGAGGAGATAAACCGCACCCAGCGTAGAGTGCAGACGATAGAGAATATCAGCAGGTTCTAATGGTGTTGTTATTTCATCAAGATTTGCGTTCTTAGCGGTTTTTGGTCAAAGGTGGTAAAGTTATACACCCAAGGAAGTAAAAGCCGCTTAGAACGCAAAATTTTGACTTGTTTAGAAAAATTAACTGTTTACGAAATAAGCATATTGAAAAATATCGTATCTTTGCAGCGTTTTAAAACTTAAAAATCACGTTTCAATGGCAAAACTCAGAATATACAACGACATCGACAGCCAAGACAACAAGTTTTGGTATCAATGGTGGGGTGGTGACTGCGTGTGTTTTCAAGATATAGATGTTTTTGCGGCAAGCATACCGAAAGACGATGATACCATCGATATGCGCATCTTCTGCAATGGCGGTTCTGTGGTCGAAGGTTGGGCGATTTACGACCGACTGCGACAGAGCGGCAAGAAGATAACCTGCACCATTGAGGGCAAGGCAGCATCTATGGCCACAATCATCATGCTCGCAGCACCAAAGGAGAGCCGCAAGGCATACGAGAACGCTGCCTTCCTCCTGCACAATCCGTGGGTTCCAGGCTGGTGTCTGGGCGACCAGCTGAACGCAAAGGACTTGAAGAATCAGAGCGAGGAAATGCAGATGTGGCAGGACAAGATGGTGGACGCATACGTAGAGCGGTGCGAGTGCGACCGGGAAGAGATACAAGCCTTGATGGATAAGGACATCTTCATCAACACCAGCGAGGCTTTGCGCCTAGGTCTTATCAGCAGCACCGTTTCAGCACTCAGCGCAAGCGCATCGAAGCGCAACATAGAGCAATTCATTAATTCAAAACAACAAAATCCCAAAGCAATGGAAAAGAAAACAGAAGTGAAGGCTTCTCTCCTTGACAAGATTCTCGCCAAGTTGGGCGTGAAGTCACTGGAGGAAGCAGAGCAGGCGGTGGCAGAGCCACAAGCCAAGGTAGAGCCAAAGGCAATGGAACTCAACACAGCGGACGGACAGACACTGACCGTTGAGCGTGAAGAGGGAGATCCGCAAGTTGGCGACAAGGCAAGTCCGGACGGAACATTTGAAATGCCCGATGGCAAGACAATCGTTGTCGAGGACGGTGTAATTACCGACATTAAGACAGCAGACGACACCGACAATGAGGGCGGTGAAGGCGGTGAAGGCGGCAGCGCATCAAGCACAGACGACACCGTAGCAAAGTTGCAGCAGCAGGTAGCAGCACTCAAGCAGCAGTTGAGCGACACCAAGGCACAGCTGGCAGGCGCACAGAAACTTGCGAAGAGCAAGGAAGACATGCGCATTCTGAATGCCGTGAAGATGGCAGGAGGTGCTGAGAAGGTGTTGGCAGGCTACAGCAGCCACTACCAGCCAGCGCAGCGACAGCCAAGCGGCAAGGGCGCAGGCGACAACGTGAACGCTGTCGAGGAAGGTAAGAACGCCATCAAGGAGAGACTTGCCAAGCTCCACAAAAAGGGCAAGAAGTAACAAGTATTAACCCATTAAATCAGAAGAAAATAATGGCAGGATTTACAAAACAGCAACTCGAGAACCTTAAACTCGAGCCAGAAAACCTCGCAAGCATCAAGGATGCCGTGCAGGAAACCTTCTACAACGATGAAGATTTCTCTTCATTCGTGAACATTCAGAAGGTCAAAGAGAAAGACCCTATCGCTCTTCTCGGAGAGATGGAAATGGTCGGTAAGAAGGGTGGCGGTTGCGACCCTACCTACGAAGAGAAGGGCATCGCCAACTCTCAGAAGCGTTGGGAACTCGGACAGTGGGAGATTCCTATCAAGATTTGCTACGAGGCATTGAAGGGAACCATCGCTGAGTATTCATTGAAGACTGGTACAGCCATTGGCGACCTCACCAGCACCGACTTCATGACCATCTATTCCGATGCACTCCTGCGAGCCATGGAGCAAATGATTTGGCGTTTCGGCTGGTTTGGTGACAAGGCGGCAGCACTGGCAAGTGAAGAAGGTGGCGGTGGTGGCAAGCTGACAGCAGGATTAGATGTCAGTAATTTCAACGTCTGCGATGGTCTGTTCAAGCGCATCTTCACAGCCACAGCGACCAAGAACCATACCGCCATCGCAGCTAACAGCGAGACCACGGCAGCAGCGCAGATTTCTTCATTGCGCAAGAGTGGTGCGGCTACTACACTTGTAGATACAATCTTGATGGATGCAGACACACGTATCGTTGACGACAGCGATGCCGTATTGCTCATGACACGCTCGCTTGCTGACGCACTGACCTACGACCTCAAGAAGACCTACCACGACATTATGCCATGGGAGAAGTTGTTCGATGGCTTCGAAGTAGCGACCTACAACGGAGTGAAGATTGCACGTGTCGGCATTTGGGACAGAATGATTAAAGCATACGAGAAGGGCGCAACGACAGTCAACCTTCCACACCGTGCGGTATTCTGCAATCCTAAGCACCTCATGGTTGGTACTGACGCTGATTCACTCATTAGCGACCTCGACATCTGGTTCGACAAGAAGGAGCGCAGGAACTATCTCTATGCTACAGGTAAGATTGGCTCGGCTCTCCTCGAAGAGGACATGATCCATGCAGCTTACTAATCGCTCCAAATTTTCAGTTTAGTATTAGTCCTCAACACCCACAAAACGGTGTTGGGGATATAACAATTTAAAACGAATTAATATGGCAACAACTTGCGAGAGCCTTATCGCCCAGGACATCATCATCCCTTGCGAAGACCAGGTAACGAAGGGACTGGAGGGCGATGGACTTATCATCAACCGAGACGACATTGACTTCACCAAGTCTGCTGTCGTTGGTAATACAATTAGCACATTGGTCTTGAAGACTGGCAAGAAGGCATACGCTATCCGGCAGGAAGGCAGCAAGCCATTCACTGGAACTAAGACCGAGTTGACTGTTGGCACGTATCGCAACAGCTGGAAGAACACCGTAGCAGTCGTGGTATTGGCAAACACACCTGACGTTTGCGCAAATATCATTGACGGACTTGCAAACGGAAAGTTTGTCATCATCCTTCGCAACCTATCAAAGGGAGCGGACGGAAAGGCAGAGTATCAGGTATTCGGATATGCGCAGGCACTTAAGGCAAGTGCAGGCGAAAACGACAAGTACTCAGACGACACCGAGGGCGGCTGGCTTATCACGCTTGAAGAAGAGAGCGTACCAAAGGCAGCTTATTTCTTCTTCGACACAGACAGCGAGACCACGGCAGCCAAGTACGCCAGTCTGACAACAGCAGCCGTAGGAGGTTAAGCCATGACCTACGAGGAAGCAACAGCCAAGGTCGGGGAGTTGAAGGCACGTTTCGACAGTCCCTTTGATGCAACCGACAAGGCAGTTATAGAATCTCTATATTTCGAGGTAACACGCAAGCGTTTCGTTCCGACAACCTGCCAGCAGTGTTACCACGATGCTCTTATTGAAATTTATCTAAAACTCAAAAAAGAAAAGGCAATGCCAAAAACATGTAATTACGCAATGAAGGCAGGCTTCATCATTTCCTGCCCGGATTTCTACCATGGTAAGATTTTTACGAATGAGAACCTGACCGACAAGGTAGCGCATGAATATCTGACGAAGTACCCACACATGGAGAGCTACTTTCAGAAGATACCCAGCGAGGAACTCATCGAGAATAAGCAGCCAGCAGGCAGCGACAAGAAGGAAGACATCGACCAAGCCGAAAAAGCAGGCAAGGAAGAGTAACAAAACAACAAGTAAAACGACACAAGCATGAACGTTAAGACAGTTAAAAAGCCAAAGCGAAGGGTTGATATTGGCTACGTCAGCCGATTCAAGATGCAGGCATACGGATATGATAATCTATATCCGCAGAACCTCGCACGCATCACGGAAGCCAGCGGAACGGCAATGCTCTGCCTTAACCGCTACGCCCGATTCATTGAGGGCTACGGCTTTGACAGCGATGTTATCGCAGCGTTAGCGATGAACTGGCAAGGGGACACGGCAGACGATATGCTTCGGAACGTAGCGCAAGACCTCGCACGCTTTGGAGGTTTTGCCCTTCATGTTAACTACAACGTTTTAGGGCAGGTGTCGAGCGTGAGCCACGTACCCTTCGAGAATTGCCGCCTTGAAGAGACGGACGACAAGGGGAACGTGGTGCACGTCTTGCTGCATCCCGACTGGGAGCAGAAGAAAACAAGGAACGGAAAGCGGTTGTTTGTGAACGAGAAGACTATTGAGCGCATCAACATTTTCAATCCAGACCCCGACATCGTTCTTGAACAGATTGAGAACGCTGGCGGCATCGACAGCTATAAAGGACAGATTCTGTGGCAGAGCCTAGACGGAAAGTTTATCTATCCGACAGCCAGCTACGATTCTGCCATCACTGAGATTTCGACAGATGAGGGACTGGCCAACGTGAAGATGAGGAACGTGAGAAACAACTTCCTTGTATCGTGTATGCTCGTAACCAAGAAGGGCGTTCCTAAGTTCAACGAGGAAGGCGAAGAGGTGGAGAGCGGACAGATGATTTCAGACGAAGACCTTTTGCAGTTCCAAGGGGACGAGAACACAGCGAAGATTCTTGCTGTCGAGGTGGAGAACGAGGAAGACGAACCGAAGGTTGTTGCTTTCCCTACAAGGAACTTCGACAAGGAGTTTTCCGTGACCGACAGCAGCGTTATTGAACGCATCTATGCACAGTTCCACCAAGAACTCTTCTATGCCATCCGTATGGGCAAGCTTGGATTCAGCGGACAAGTTATGCAGGATGCCTACGAATACTATGCAGGCGAAGTGACGACCGAGCAGCGTTTCATCGAGCGAGCCTTCAAGAAGATTATCAAGAACTGGCACGATCCAGACATTCAGAACCTAGACCCCAAGCTACAGCCGTTGAAGTATATCAGCAGCGAGGTGGCAGGGAACAACACGATAGATTGATTGAGCCTATGGGAGAACAGATAAGAAAACAACTTATAACGGTTGATCAGTTCCGGGAACTGGCACGACCGACCAGCGCACACCTGGATGAGAATGAAGTGAACGCATACATTCGTGAAAGCGAGGATACGAACATCATACCAGCCATCGGGTGGAAACGTTTCAAGGCAGCGACCGAGCAGGGAGAGTGGGGTGATTCAGTATTGTCCGATTTCCAGCCTGCAACTTTCCTGGACGGTGGCGAATACACCACCAAGAAGGAGGGCGATTGCAGTCAAGGCGAAACCAAGGTGCAGAAGTACACCAGCGGAATACGCAAGGCACTCGCTTATTTCACGTATGCGAGGTTTTTCCGTGCCGATGGCACAATTATAAGCCGGGCAGGTGGAATGCGCCACAAAGACGATTATTCAGACCACGTTCAAGATGTATCACGCAACAAGCAATACAACGACATCATGGATATGGCAGAAAGATATTTATCAGATGCACTCGAATACCTCAAGGCATTCACCCCGAAAGGGGAAGTGAAGGCACAGAGAGGAACGAGGGCACACATTCATGCAATAGGAGATTAATATATGGCAACAATAGACGAAATTAAACAGCAGGCGGCAGCGGTAAAGAACGCTACGCAGGTGGGCGAGAACACAGCCGAGAGGGTAGGCGGTGCTCTCGCTGGTCTTGCGGATATTGCAAAAGCACAAGGAGACGAGATAAGACATGCAAATCTACATGCCTATACGGATAGCTATGAACTGAATAATTGCATCAAGGAATTGTATTTCGATTCCGATGTAGATTTGTCGGACGTAAAGATGGTTAGAATAGTCAAGGATTCTAGCTCTAATTTATTTGCTATTCAGTTTATCAATAGTGAAGGCGTTTATATTCATAACTTTAGTTCAAATCAGGCTTCATCGTCAGTAGCGAAGATTAAAGATACTGGTATTTCTGAGACTAAAGGCTATGGCTACATTTTGATTGACTGGGACGCAATAGAAGATGGTGCATCAATAATTAAAGCATGCAATATCTACAATATGCAGAACTTGGATTTTAGTCCAAGCATTAAGGAAAGTATTAGTATTGCTCAAGAATTGGGTAATGCAAATAACAAGTCAATATCGCAGAAAGTTGTAACTGATGAGTTTAATAACGTCTACAATATTGTTAAAAAGCAAGTATACACAGACAATACTGAGCTGAATAAATATATAAAAGAAATATATATCGAGCCTAGCGCTGATTTATCAGATGTAAAAAAAGTTCGTATCTATAAAAATGAAAATAGCCATATATATGCAATACAATTTATCGATAGTAAAGGCACATATATCCACAATTTTAGCTCACAAATTCCATCTAACTCTATATTAAAACTTAGAGACAACGGTCTTTCTGAAGCTAAAGGACTTGGCTATATTTTATTTGATTGGAATTTATTTAATATTGACCATCCAGATTCAGAATATAGTTTAATCGTGAATTGTAATATTCGTAATATGCAGAATTTGGATTTTAGTCCAAGTATTAAAAACTATATTAATATAGAAAGCAATCAAATTAGTGCTAATAGTTACCTGCCTGACTATGTACTAGGAATAGATAGTGGTACATTTCAAGGTAGAGAATATTTCACATGTATATATCCTGAAGCTATTGTTGATAAATACGGCAACTTTAAATTGAATGGTGAGAAGAAACTTATAATTCAAAATTTAAAAGAACCTCAGAGTTCATATCCTAACGTTAAAGAGATTAACGTCGATGTTCAATTAACTCTTGATGGAGAAATAGTAAAGTCTTCAAAAATAAAATATATAAAAGCAAATAGAAATAATGCTAAAAATAAAAAAATATTATTGCTTTCTATTGGAGATTCCATCACAGAACAAAACCCATCATTCAACAATTCAGATGAAGGTGGAAGCTGGTCTAACTTCATTAAGCAGTTCGCATTAAAAGATAATGAGGACATTGGAGATATTTCATTAAGTTTGTTAGGTACAAGAAATAAATATACAAGAAATGTTGATTATAACAGTAAGAAAATACCATGCAAGAATTTTTCTGAAGGGCGTTCAGGATGGGCTACTTATGGCTATTTAAATTGGAGTAAATGGGTCAGACTGGACGGTAAAGCCTACGAGTCTGATTTTGCTTTTATTGGTGCAGAAGCAATGTATTACGCTTTAGGACTTGCAACAAAAACACCATTTGATAGTTCTGAAAATGGGCGAGACTATGTGGAATTTATAAACACCCAAGAAGTATTAAATGAAATAGTTAGTACTCCTTTAGGACGTTTTAAGCCAAACTCGAATGAGAAATTATATAAAGCTTTAAAAAACTATAAAGACTTTGCAACATTAAATCCTAGTGATTATAATGAAACTGAAAGTGACAAGGCTGTTATAAAATATTTGGAAGATAGTATGGACAGTCCTGACAATCCTTTCTATTCAAAAACTAAAGCAAGAGCATATACGGGAAACCATATCTGGACTTATAGCAACGCTTTTTCTATCGAAGAGTACGTTAACAGATATAGGACTTTAGATTCTCTTGGAAATAGACTTGAAGGTAGCCCAGGGCAAAATGTAGAAGGTAAAGATGGAATAATATATAAAATCGGAACATCTATCAATAATGTAAATGATGTAGATGTTTCGATACCTACTCATGTTATTGTATCTTTAGGAACAAATGACTTTTTAATTTCTAATGAGAAAATAGCAGAGCTTATATATGAATTATTAAATGTTTGTAAAGATGCTGGGATAAAAAATGTGGGATATTTTTTGCCTAGAAGACCTGGAGTTTTAAATCCGAATATTTGGTTAAATTATGGAATGCAAAGAAAAATATCAGCTTTTATTTGCGAAAAGGAAAAATGTATTCATAAAAAGGTAGGAGGATTGAATAAAAATGGTATAAGTTATATACCGGCATACTTTACAGCTTCTCCAATATCGAGTGGTTATCAAGATAGAATGGCTTTTGACTTAGATGATATTGTAGAACAAAACAAAATCGTTAGTGGAAGTGATAGCGTACATCCGTCTGCATTTTGGCACAGAAGTGTTGGTTATCAATGTTTAGCTTGGATATACTGGAGTTTACAAGCATGAACTCTAAGTCGCTGACTTTGTAATTTAAAAGTAAGACAATATGAAGAAGAAACAATTACATGAGGCATTGGCAGTGCTTCTTACCAAACTTTCATCGGCAAGGGACAATCCTTTGCTGATGGATAACTACGTTGTGAAATCCTTGCGCACGGTTCTTTTGAATTTCAAGGAATCGGGCGAGCTTCACGAAGCATACAAGGAGCAGATACAATCCATTATGGAGAGTGACAACCCCTGGGTAGCTATGATGATGAAGTCAATTGGCGCAGATCCTACTATTAAGAATGGTATGACCGATGAAGCCATTGACGGAATGATTGATTCGATGTTGGGCAACGATTAAAACATTTTATTATGAATGACAAGGAGAAAGAACTATGGCGAGTTATAGACAACGTAATAAAGTGTTGCGCTATTGAACTTAAGAACGGAGATTTGAGCATTACGAGAGAAGACGTTCTCGGCAAGTCGAGAGCAGAAAACCTCGTAATGACGCGATGTATGGTCGTTGAGCAGATGATACACGCAGGATTCAGCATAACGACCATTGCGACCGTATTAAACCGTACCGTTCCAGCTGTTAGACATCTTTGCAAGATGGCTTACACCTATATCAGCACGTCTCGAGTTTATCGACTTGCAACGGCACAAGCGACCCTTCTAAACAAGGACGTTGAGCCGATTTGTATTTAATCACTCAGCAGGAAACAAAAAAGAAAATAACCAAAAGCGTTCTTTGAAAATAATTCGATAAATACCCCTGCACTAACTTTTTGGAGTGAGCCAAAAATCAGAGTAAATTTGCAGCGGATTCCAGTATTTGGTTTCCGTAACGTAATTAACTCAAAATTTTATGGCAGACACAATCGAGAAAGTTTATTGCACTGGGGACGGTGGCAATGACAACCTGGCGGCAGCCTTGCTCGCCAGAGGTAGAGACAATGATCCTGCGACTATGATGGCAGCAATGAACGGTGGTATGGGTGGAGGTTGGAACAATCCGTTCGCCTATATGATGATGATGGGCATGATGCGCTTCATGTATGGCGATGGCTGGAACGGACAGAATGGCAACGTTCAGCGTTCCGAAATCCAGTCTCAGATTGACAGCCTTCGCACTCAGATGAGCGACAACCACAACAGCGACTTGTTGATGGGAGCAATCCAGGGCAACAACCAAGACTTGAAGACGCTGGCGGCTAACTTGAATTGCGATTTCAACGCATTGCAATCTTCTGTTTGCGGCATCCAGGCAGGCATCCAGCAGATAAGCGGACAAGTTGGTTATTCGGCAGAGCGAGTAATCAATGCTATCTCGCAGGGTAACTTGCAGATGATCATGGCACTGAAGGACTGCTGCTGCCAGACCCAGCAGAACATCATCAAGATGGGCTACGACAACCAGCTCGGGCAGAAGGACATCCAGAACTCAATGCAGCGAGGATTCGATTTCAACAACCGCAGCATAGAGCGAGGCTTCTCGGCACTCGGTTTCCAGCTTCAGCAGGACAAGTGCGACATCATCCGCTCGAACCAAGACAACACCCAGCGAGTTATCGATGTACTTAATAATCACTGGCAGCAGGATTTGCAGCAGAGGTACAACGATGCACGTCTGGAGTTGAGCCAGCAGAGACAGAACGCTGAACTTATTGCCGCGTTGAAGACCACCACAACCACAACTGGAGCGTAGGCGGTCTGAACAAAATCTATCAAGGGGCAACTCGCTGTTCTATCAGTGAGACCCCTTTTTGTCTATTTATCGAATTATCTAAAAAGAGCGCATCATGGAATTTAAGAATATACAAAGAAATCACCCAGTCTATCTGCTAGACAAGCAGACGGTGGAAGTTAAGGAAGGCAAGGTCGTTGACAACCAGCCGCACATCAACACTGGCATCGCAACCATTTCCAGCAACGGACAGCCAATGCGAGACGTAACAATCGAGGTGGAGGGAAAGCAGACCATCTACACCATACCCGAACACCTCGGAGTTACCTTTGCAGGCGAAATCGTACTGGCCACCGACAAGGCAGACCTTTTGCCAGAAGTTGGGAAATTGGTAAATGAAGCCGATGAGATAATCAAGGCATACGAGCCAAGCAAGAAACGGAAAGCCAAGGGCGAAGAACTTCTTGCAGCTTTAAACCCAGCAATCAAGGAGAAGCAGGAAACCGAAAAGCGTTTCAAGGCACTTGAGGGCGATATAAGCGGCATTCGTGGAATGGTTAAGCAATTACTCGACAAATTAGGATAGGAGGGCGCACAATGAAGAAAATCATCGTTTTGCGCCATTCTTGCGATAGCGAGGAAGAGCGACACCAGCACAAAGAGAGCGACACCATCCACAGCTTACCATACGAGAAGGCAGCAAAGGCACTCATGGGAGCCAGCGGATATGCGGCATACGTTGCCAAGCACGGCTACCATTTTACGAAGCAGCTGGCAATCAAGGCAAGCGAGCAGATGAAGAACGTAGATGGAACGAGCCACCGATGGACTGTTGACGAAATCCGGTTGGCGACAAACAACGAGATAATCGCCAAGGGCACGACCATCGGGGATATTCTCTATTTGTCTAATATGGCTTATGCGGACTTCTATCCAAAGGTAATCAAGACCGAGAGCGACTGCGTACAGTATGCCATTGCCGTAGCCAGCGATCCAGACGGATACGAGGGTATGGCATTCTGCAGATGGACGGCAGACATCATCGGAAAGGGTGTGACCATTGACTGGGAAAAATTGGAATAACCAAAAACAAATATTGATATGAACGAAGTATTTCACGATTTTCAGGTGCATCATCTATATCTGTGCGCCATCGTAATTTTTATCTGTTTCGCTACGATTCTGATAGCGATGACAATTGACTTGATAGCAGGCATACAGAAGGCGAAGGAACTGCATGTTGCAAGAACGTCAACCGGGTTGAAGAAGACGTGCGACAAGGCGAAGAAGTATTTCCCTACATTCGGTATTGCTTCGCTTATGGACGTGGCTACGTGTATTATCTCTCCCTTCCCTATATTCTCCATCGCATGGACGGTGTATCTGCTTCTGTGCGAGTTTAAGAGCATCCGGGAGAAGGCATACGAGAAGGCTGAGATACGGAAGCAAGACCGCACGATGCAGGTAATACTTGAGAACAAGGACGAAATTGCGAAGGCAGTTGTCGAGATAATGAAAGAAGAGCGGAAGAAAGGAGGAGATAATGAGAATAACTAGAGCGCAACTTTTAAAGGTAATGCCGAATGCAGGCAGCAGGGCAGATACCTACCTTCCAATCATCAACGGATGGGCAGAGCATTTCCGCATCAATACTCCTTTGCGAATGGCGCACTACCTCGCACAGATAGCCCATGAATCCGGTGAGCTCAGATATACCAAGGAACTTGCAAGCGGAAGAGCCTACGAGGGAAGAAAAAGCCTTGGCAATACTCAGCCGGGGGATGGCGTGAAGTATAAGGGCAGAGGTCTTATTCAGATAACTGGAAGAGCCAACTACCGGAAGTATGCAAATTATTGCGGCTTCGATGTTGTTGGGACACCCGAACTGCTGGAGCGTCCTCTGGGTGCAACAAAATCCTCGATGTGGGTATTCGACACTTTCGGCTGCAATGAGCTGGCAGACAAAGACAACTTGAAGGCTATCCGTAGGAAGATAAACGGAGGGTACAATGGACTTACAGCCTGCGAGAAGTATTTGAAGCAAGCCAAGGAAGCTTTGGAAATTAAGGTGCTTACATAATAAACATATCAATCTAACGTTTTAAAGTATGGAAAATTCAAGAAAAGGGCGAAATTTGCGTTCTGTGGCGTTATTTCTCGTCATGCTTACAATTACCCCACTTTTGATTTTGGGCTGTTCCTGCGCTAAAACAGCGCAAAATAACACGGTTTATCACGACAGCGCACACACCAGTGTAAGACGTGACAGCGTGAACCAGCGACAGATCCACTGGCAGGACACACAGCAGCACGACAGCGTATTCAAGCACGACAGCGTGCTGGTGTACATCAAGGGCGACACCGTAATTAAGGAGCGTTGGCATAATCTTACGACCACAAGATGGAAGACATCGACCAAGACGGACACCATCGTGTTCGACATTTACAAATTCGTGACCGACACCGTTAAGGCAAAGTATTACGTGAACCGATACAAGACCAAGGAGGTAGAAAAGCCAGTTAGCAGATGGCACAAGATAAGATTATTCGCTGGCGATTGCGTATTGATATTCCTGACAATCCTTGCAGTTTGCTGGATAAATGAGCGCATCAAGAAGAGAGTTCAATAGGTTCAATCATAATATCAATCTTTAGAAGGGCAGGAAGCGCAGGAGAGCGTTTTTCTGCCCATTTTTTTGCGAAGAACACTTTTCATTGAGAGAAAAGGGGTAGGAGATATGAGAGTTAGATTATATATTCATTCAAACTAAGGCGTGCAGGTTATTGTTATATAGAGTTTGTAAAACGAACGAAAACGAACGAAAACGAACGAAAATAGCCATGCTTACTACATAAACAGCAAATAAAAGTTAAAATATTAATATCTTTCAAGGAAAGTTTTGGTGGTTACGAAAAATATTAATATCTTTGCAACGTGTTTAAGAGATAAGCACTAAAGACCCCACACCGAAGCCAATACACAAATTCGGTGTTGTAAGATTAAGTTCGTAAGACGAGAAAGATGCACGGTATCTCGAAAGGGTTAAATGAGGGTTCGGCAACCGATTAAATGAAGATATAAAGCCCAAATCTTTAGTAATCTCTTACACTAAGAAACATTCAGTACAAACAAATTAAACATTCAGAAATATGAAAAAGTCAACAATTAAAGCAGATGCATTAGAGTTCACAACAAAGTTCATCAACTCAAACTTTCGTATTAAGGTCTTCGGACGCACAGAGGATGGCAAGAAGATAAACACACTCGTAGGAGTAAGCGGTATCTTGAAGCTCATCGGAGCGGAACTTTTCAACAAGTTCATCAAGCGAGCATTGAAGGCAGGTCTGGACGCTTGCCGCTGCGCACTCAGAAGAGGATTGGATGTAACATTGTATGCTAAGTAATCAAGGGAGGACATAAATATGGCAAGAGCAAAATATTACATCAAGAGACAGATGGAAGGCAAGGAAATCGAGGAGGTGGCAAACTTTACACGCAAGGACAAGGCAGAGCGATTCTTGAACAAGCTGTTCAAGGGACTAAAGAAAGCCGATAGACATTATCCACACTGGGTACGACAAGGTTATTTCAAGTCTGAATTTGCAGGCTTATGCGTGAATTTTACAATAGAGTATTGGATAGAAAAGTATTAACCAGCTGGGGGAAACCCCAGCACAAAACAGCAAGGAACATGAAACAGATAGAAGTTTATTTCGATACAGATTACAAGCTAACAAAGAATGGGCACAGAGTTTATACCAAGACCATTGAGAACAGAAACACACGTCAACAGAAGGAGTACATGGAAAAGGTGCACGGTGGGCACGAAGTTGTACCAGAGTACTTCATGATGAAGTTAATGAACGAACATAACAACGTGCAGCCGAATGGGCACAGATGGTTCGAGTACACGTATTGGGATTGTTCCAATCAGAGACTTGTTCACGTATGTTTCAGACTTTCAAAATAAATATAGCTATGATACAATACATTTTGAACGGCAAAAATAGCCTTGGGCAAGTTGATAGTCACATCGAGGACTACAGAACCAAGGAGAGAATGGAGGAAGAGTTTGCACGCATCAAGGAAGTTTACAGAAACAACCCACATGCGGAAATGCTGGAAGAAGGAGACCGACACTTCAAGGTTAAGATGGGTAGGGTGACATTCGAGTATTACATCACTGAACGAGAAATTTAAATTTGGTAAGATATGAAAGAATACGACAAGATACCAGCACAAGCGGTGGTCGAGGTAACGACCAGCTGGGGAAGAACCTGCCTGCGAGAGATTGGGCGAGACCTTAAGGAAGGCACGGTGCTCGATGGCTATTATTATCCGGTAAGCAAGGCTTTCGACTTTAATTGGAAGGGAGAGGGCGCAATGCTGTGGATCGGGGACAACGGAAGGCTTGTAAGTCTCGGAGAAGGGCAAAAGCATAAATACATGATGCTTAATCGTATGCTATCTGATTGCGAGTACTTCCTTCGCAACCCATACGAGCGACACCTCTATTTCCCAAGCATCGCCCGACACTGCAAGGAAATGCGCCAGTACTGGCTATCGCTGAATATCAAGCCGGAGTGGTTATCTTATAAGCAGATCGGCAAGCTGGAGCACAAGATGAACCGAATGAAAACGAAGTTAGATAGACAATTAAAAAAAGACAGAAGACAATGACAGAACAAGAGTACAGAGAAGCCCTGCACAGAATCAAGGTGAAGGCAGAGAATGAAAGAAGAATGCTTGCAAAGGAATTTGCCACGGAGCACAGCCCGGTTAAGGTTGGCGATTATGTCAGCGACTGCTTCGATACGATAAGGGTTGAAGGTTGGGATATTTCTCATAGAGACTACGAATACACCTCCTTGCCTTGCCTGGTATATAAAGGCAAGACCTGCAAGAAGGATGGCACTCCACGCAAGTACCCGAAGAAGTGCAGAGTCGAGCAGCGCAACCTCTTGCGAGTAAATGGAAAACCAGTAAAAAATAACGGATATGGAGAATAATAGAAGAAACATCAAGAGAACGAAGAAGGGTGCTGGCGCAACGGTCAAGCTGGTTGGCATACAGATAGACAACGACCTGCTGCCTTTCATCAACGCATTGCCCAACAAGTCACGATTCATCAATGATTTGTTGAGAAAGAAATTTTTCGGTAAATAATTTGGTTGTATCAAAGGAAAATCGTACCTTTGCATCACTGAATGTTTAAAGTGGTCTCCACTTATTACCCAAGCGGCTCGACTTTTTCACCGCTTGGGTATTTTTGTACTCTTTTTTTGATTCACCCCGAAATTTGCGTTCTGAGCCGTTTATGTAGTAAGCACGTAAAACTATCCCAGAAAACAATTTGAGCCGTTTCTGCGGCAAATTCGCAAGAAATAAGGCTATTTTTTGTCGTACAGCACGTAATCAATAACCCTGCGGTTTGCTTCATCTACTCTCGATAGGTCTGCATTGATGTAGGTGTCAGTTACCCGGACACCGAATGAGTGACCCAGCGCAAGCGACACCACGTCCTTTGGTATTCCAAGGTTGAAGGCGATGGAAGCCCATGTATGGCGAGCGTAGTACGTAGTAAGCCCTGGGCGTACCTTTGCGAGTTTCTTATTTATCATGACCGTTGCAGTGTCAACGTTCTTGAAATGATCCGAGAAATGAAGCAGCTTCTTTTCCCCTTTGTACTTCTCGATGATGCGGAGAGCTTCGGGATGAAGAAGGATGGAGTAATGCCTTCCAGTCTTCGCACGGTCGTATTCCAGTCTGCCACGGACGATATTCTCATTTGTCAAGGCGAACAAGTCACGCACATTGATACCAATCAGCAGGAACATCAGCAGGAACATGTCAACCAGCTCATTACCACCAGCTTCGAAGATATAGCGGATTTCATCAACCGACAAGTCTCGCTTTTTAGTTGTCTCAATTCGTAGGTTGTACCTTCGGAAAGGGTAGTTTTTCGTCTGCTCATTATCTATCGCAAAGTTGAAGACAGCAGCGACACAGAGCATCCTGCTTGTTCTGGTATTTCGTGACAAGCCTTCCTTTGCCATGAACGCATCGAAGTCTTCAATCCAAGAACGGTTAATCTCATCGTATGTAAGCAGAGCCGCTTTTTTCTTCCCGATGAAAGCTTCAATCTTTGCCCAAGTGTATTTATATCTGTTTATCGTGTTCTTTTTTAGGTTCCTACCCTCGTAGGCAATGAAGCCATCACGAAGCAGGGCGACCTTTTCCCTTGCAGGCTCGGCTTCAAGCATGATTAAGTCCCGGAGTTCCCTGGCCGTAATGTCGCCACGGTATGTTTCCCTGCATTGCGCCTTCATCATCATTCTATTATAAAAATTCAGACGGTCAAGAAGGAAGTCGTTGATAGCATCACGATCAGGGCGCTTGCGCACCTTGCAAGCCCTTTTATCCCATTCATCTTTCTTGCAGTATTGATTTAGGGATATGAAGGCAGTCCCACCGTGATGGTTAACGGCAAGCCGGATGGAGGACGTACCATCCTGTCTTTTTATCCTTGTATCTAAATATAGTCTCAGTGTTGCCATAATTCCATGCAGTATTTATTCAGTTTATTTTCAGCGTTAAGAGCCGCAATTGTGCAACATGGTGCATGATTGCGGCATGTTCAAGTTATCAGAGTATCAAAGAACCCCTTTAAATACTGGAGATACCAGTTAAGTTGTGCTCAAAATCATAACGTATGCTTTAAATTATTGAAAATCAAAAACTTAACTATAATGCTATTTTTCCGTGCAGTTTTTATTCAGGTTTTTCACTATTTCTGACGTGAAGCCAGCAGCGTAGAAGTCGCCCGAACCAAGGAGCAGCCAGTATGGGTTGACATGGTAATCACGGACCAGGAACTGAACCCAGGACGGACGGAAGCGACCGTAGCACTCGGCAGGCTTGTCTCGAAGGGACATGGTGTTCCATCTGTTGAGACCGTACCGGTCCGTTATCGTCTTAAGACCGCCTATGCAGCCGTCAGCCTTCAAGCGGTCGAGGGCATCAAAGAAGCGCACGGCTATATCCACATCAGCGGACATCAGATTTTTATCTTCCATATTCATTTTATCTTTTTGTAGGCTCGGCAGAAAACGTTTTCCAGCCTTGCCCGATGATTACTCAATCTTTGCGACCAGTCCTGCAACTGAGCCAGCGTTGGGCGAGAAGCCAGCAGCCTATCCACCTCGGAAGGGGTGAGCACTGGCAGGTATTCCTCGTATGCAAGAAGGTGATCAATATTTGTAGGCATCGTCTAGATTTTTATCTGCAAGTCTCTCGTCCCGTTTATTTTTTCTTTTCGCCAACTTTGTATCAACAATAACACCAAGTGGCTTGAGGTATCTGTTGCCAATATCTTCAAGAGAAACAGACACGTCTTCTCGCATCTCATCATCAGAACTTCGGACAGTAACGTATTTATACCATCCGAAGAGAAGGGAATTTGATTCATCGCCTACCAAAATTGTATTTTTCCCGATAGTCTTGTCAAGTCTGTACTCATACCCTTCATCGTCTCTAATATTAAACATGAATAGAAGGGTTTGGATTAGGTCGTTTCTACCCTTGAATTTAAATGTAACCTCGTGGGAAACTGGAGAGCCTTCACGGAATGTGCAGAAATAAACAGTATCCTTTGCAGGCTCGTAAACGGTATAACTTATATCGCTATTGCCTTCAATCCATGTTGTTCTAGACATTAGGGTTTGCGCCTGCACACCCACGCACACAAGCGCAAGCGCAAACAGCATTGTTATCTTTTTCATATTATTTTTCGTTTAAATGATTAATATTTCTTTCGTAGAACTCATTCCAAGCCTTTTTCTTGATGAAGACAAAGAAGAGCATCAGCCCTAGGACGACCATCATTAGGTACATCGGCTGTCGCAGGACACCGAACCCGAAGGAACGCTGAAAGTCGATGCAGAACGAAATCAGCACTCCGTATGTAGCGAACGCTCGATGCACCCAGCAGAAGCCATAGGCAAGGCTGACGATGATCCAGGCGATGAAGCCGAAGAGAGAGCAGTCGAATATCCACTCTGCGAGTTTTTCCCTATAGCCCATGTAGAGCAGGGAACAGTGGATCAGCATTACAAGCGCACCAACTGGAGGGATGATGCCAATTATTAACCTGCTGGCTTTCCATAGCCAGCTTTTACCGAGGGCGGCAAGAAGTTTCTTCTCCTTCCGCTCAATAAAATCCTCTTCTTTCATTTTACTTGGAATTTGAGTTGTTATTTTTTATCTCTTCCCGACAATGGCAAGCAGCGTTTTTACTTGACTTTGCAGGAACTCATTCTGTTCTCGCAGCAGCTTGTTTTCAGCAGCCAAGGCAGCATCACTACCTATTGACTGGGAAACGTTGGAACTGTTCGAATCATTTATATTTGAACCGAAAACAGCCTCTTCCATCTCGGCTGGAAGGGGAGGGGCACACTTGTCGATTATTTCCTTTATCTTTTGGATAAAATCTATCTTTATAGTTTTACGACCAAGACGAGCCTGCACATTCTGTGGTGTGGTACCCAGTTCTCTTGCTACATCGCTCATTGTCAAGCCCGAACGTTTTATATACTGCTTTAATTCTTCTCCACTCATAATTGTAAATCAATTTAAAATTATTTAAAAACTTACTAAAAACAACTGCAAAACAATTGTTTTTCAATTTTCTTTTTGTATTTTTGCAAACGATTTCAGAAACGAGTTTAAAAGCTCATTTGCAAAGATAAAGAAAATAATTTAAAATACAAATAAAATGGGAGAAAATTTCAATTACGATTTTCGAACACCGTTGCAGAAGCAGCAGGACGAACGAAAGAAGAACATCATAGCGATGTTTGCAGATTTCCGAGCAAAGGCACCTGCCGAGACATCGGACAGTAGAATAATGCTTGCAGTTTCGCAGCATGTTGGTTGCACCCAGCAGAACGTGCGTGTATGCCTTATCAAGGCTGGAGTGATTACACCAAAGAAGAGACGTGCAGTGCGCAAGTAATCAAGTCGAACCATTTAAACATTCAGAGCGTATGAAGAAGTTTATCGAGATTATCACAAGTGACGAAGTATTATCCCTGGTATTTGTCACCATGTTAGTAACTTTAATCTTTTGGAGGGCTTAGGTATGACGAACGAAGAACCAAAGGTAGCTGATGCAGGCAGATACACAATGACAGAGACCTGCAAGGTACTGGGCATCCATCGCAACACCCTGCGCAGATGGTTGCAGGCTGGTAAGATGAAGGTCAAGTTCCGCAGAATCGACAACCGCAAGGTTATCGAGGGCGCAGAAATCAAGAGAGCGTGGAGGGTTGCCCTATGAGCAAGTTATCAATCAATATGCGCAGGATGATCGTGAAGTACACAGACATCTGCTGGCTTATCGCTAACTGGAAGTCGAACCGCAAGACCAGAAAGCGTTGCAAACTGAACAACAAGTGCTATTTTGAGGCAGAGCGAAGAATCCAGTACAGAGAGTTTAACGGCAACCTTTGCGTGGCACTGGATAACATTCCGCTCATACCACTGGACGGAACGGACAACGAGGTATTGAAGTCGTGCCGTGAAACCTTCCAAAGTTACATATTCAATCAGAGAGGAGGTAACGAATGAGGAAGATAATCGAGCAGTGCAGGAAGAAGATGTACGAAGCCATCTGGCTGGAGATAGACCGTGAGCCACAGCAACCAGCGGTTGCAAGGATAGACATCAATACCAAGGCAGGCGACATCTGCGTATGGTGCGACAGAACCGGGAACATAGCGGTCGTGACGCACAAGAATAGCAACAACGAAAGCGAGCGTCTGGAGGAAGCCATCGAGGGCTGCGTTAACTATCAAGACGTGATGGACGACTGGTTGGAGGAGAACAGCCAGTACGCAGACCAAGACCAGATGGACGCTTTCAGCGAAAGCAGGCTCGACATTCTTATGGATCAACTTGTTTAGGCTTCATAAATGATATGATAGTTATAAGGTTATTTGACACTTAAATCCCTGCAGCGGCAGGGCAAAGGGCGCACGCAAAACTCATTTCAAAGGTTATCTAATTCATGCGATATAATAATATGCGGAAACAGACAGCGTGCGCCCTGCAACGGAAGGGCATCCACCAGCAGCAGGCAAGGGTGGGGGAGCAATGGGGTTCGAATCCCCAGCCTTCCACTATAGTTAATGAACAATAAGTTGAACAGTAAAAAGAACGAATTATGGAAAATGAAATTATCCAAGTAAGCGGTGGCGAAATGCTGGAAGCTATCAACCGCTCGGAGATTGACGGACAGATTGCAACAGCGCACAAGTTCCCGAGAGACATCACGCAATGCAAGCAGAACATGGTAGCATTGGCAGCTATGGACGATGATGTAGCCTACAACTGCTTTTATCATCTTGAGCGCAAGGGCAAGGATGGTCAGGTATCGGTTATTGAGGGTCCGAGCGTGAGATTCACGGAAATCATTTCTGCCTGCTGGAAGAACCTACGAATCGCTGGCCGCATCATCGCCAATGATGGCAAGACCATCACGGCACAAGGCGTCTGCCATGACCTCGAGAGCAATGTTGCCTACTCTGTCGAAGTGAAGCGCAGCATTCTGACCTCGAAGGGCTACGCCTTCTCGCAGGATATGCAGGTGGTAGTCGGCAATGCAGCTGTGGCAATCGCACAGCGTAACGCAATCTGCAAGGTCGTGCCGCAGGTATTGATTTCAAGCGTAGTGAAGGAAGTGCAGGCGAAGGCACTGGAGCACATCAAGCAGACTGGCGTCAAGAGCCAGTGGAAAAGCTGCGTAGCCTGCTTCCAAGCCTACCAGGTAACAGACCTCATGCTGCTGGAATACCTTGGCAGAAAATCAGCCGAGGAAGTCACGGCAGAGGACATTCAGAAGCTGGGCGGTGTGTACAACGCTATCAAGGAAGGCACGACCACCGTAGAGGAGACCTTCAAGAAGCCGAAGCAGCAGGAAGCCATCGCAAAGCAGGCGCAGGCAGCAGCCGATGATGCCAAGAATAAGGCGCAGCAGGCAATGAGCCGCAGTCAGGGCAAGACTGGAAAGGCAGCGAATAAATAAGCTATTTTTATAATACCCCGAACCGCCACGGTGCAACCTATGGGGTGGGGTTCCATCGAGACAAAGGGAAGCCGTGGCAACTTTTAAACATTCAGTAATATGACAGTAAAACAATTAAGAGAAGCAATTAAAGGTCTCAAAGGAGACGTTTATGTAGAGGTTGTTATGCCAGCAGGCAAGGCTGGATCAACGTGGCACATGCCAGTAGAATCTGCATCAAAGAAGGATGGCAGATTACAGCTCAAGACAAACAATCCGATGTAGAACTTTATAAGCGTAAAAAATTATGGCAGAAAAACAAAACAATAAGAGACACGAGAGCACCATCGACAAGTACTTCGATAGAACCGCAGATGGTTTCAAGGCATGGGCTGAGGAAGACGAGGAAGAAAGAAACTATCTGCAGATTGCAATTGAGCCGAAGGGATATGTAGACGAAGACGGAAACCAAAAATTCGATTTCTATATTGCTTACCACGGTAAAGCCAGTCGCCTCGCAGAAGGAATCGCTCAATCAATGCAAAGGGATGAATTCATTCGTACTATCGTTATGAAAGCAGCAGAAAAATTCTTAATGGATAAATAAAAACATTCAGACAATGAAACAGATAATCAAGTACAAAAGCAGAGAGGAGTGGTTGCAGAACCGCTCGAACGGAATAGGTGCATCAGAGGCAGGCACGGTACTGGGACTGAACCCATGGGAGACCCCATACCAGTTGTGGAGACGCAAGAAGGGCATCGACCCACCAAAGGTTGAGAACTTTGCGATGATTGCAGGACACCTGCTGGAGGATGCAGTGGCGCAGTTCTTCAAGCGAGAGAGCCACTGCCACATCATCAAGGCGAGCACGGACGACTACACCATCACGAACACCGATGCGCCATATCTGAGAGTAAGCCCGGACCGCACCTTCTGGAGATCCGGGGCAACGCACAACGAAGCGAGCAAGAGCATCCTCGAGTGCAAGACTACGCAGATGCAGATAGATGCAGACGACCTCCCGAAGCATTGGTTCTGCCAGCTTCAGATGAACCTCGGAGTTGGAGAATACAAGGACGGAGCACTGGCCTGGCTGACAGCAGGCAGGGAGTTCGGCTACCGAGACATAGACTTCGACCCCGAATTTTTCGGATGGATGAGGGATGAGATAACCAAGTTCTGGCTTGACTACATCGTTGGCAACCAAGAGCCACCTGCATACAACGCACAAGACGTTCTCCTGAAGTCGCCACTACACAAGGCAGGAAAGGAGATTGAAGCCACAGCCGAAGTCGGGGATATGCTCATCGAGTTGAAGGATATCAAGGAGAAGGGCAAGGCACTGGAGAACCGACAGAAGGAGATCGAGGACAACTTGAAGCTGTTCTTCGGGGACGCAGAGAGCATCGTTGACGGAAACGGCAAGACGCTGGCAACGTGGAAAGCACCGAAGGCAAGCGAGAAGTTCGATGCCAAGGCTTTTCAGACAGACCATCCCGAGGAATGCGCTGCCTACATCAAGCAGGTGCAGGGAGCACGGATATTACTCATCAAGTAAAGGCAGGGCTTATGGCTAACGTTCCTATATCAAAAACCGACCTAAGGAATATAATTTCCCAACTGGAGAGTTATATTTCCCTAGGTGGGAAAGTGACAGCACCGACCGACACAAGCCAACGGAACAAAATCCGCATGGCCACCGTACTCAAACGGAAGCTGGAAAAGAAACTATCATTATCAGAATAAAATTATGAACGATTCATTTATCTTATACACATCAGACTATCAATTAATCGAGGGTCTTACGGACGAGCAACTCGGGCAACTGACCCGGGCACTCTTCATATACGCAAGGGATGGGGAGGTTATCAATCTCGAACCAGTCGTACGTATGGCTTTCGTCTTTATCAAAGACAAGATTGATAGAAACCAGCAGAAGTACCAAAAGAAATGCGAACGGTTGCGAGCTAACGCTCAAAAGCGTTGGGGAATGCAAAAGGATGCAAACGATACAGAAGCATACAATCATATACAAAAGCATACAAATGGATGCGAAAGTATGCAATTGCATGCAAATGGATGCTTATATGATAGTGATAGTGATAGTGATAGTGATAGTGATAGTGATGTTTCTAAAGAAACAGATAATAATATACCTTCTAAAGAAGGTTTGTCAATTTCGGAAAATCCGAAAGTTGACACAGCAAAACGATGCGCCAAGATTGATTTTGCGGCTATAAAAGAGTACTGGAACACCAAGCATGACCAGTCGGGCAGCGTGATGCGAAGGTTGACCTTGATGAGCGACCAGCGCAAGGGTAACGTCCGTTCAAGGATAAGGGAATACGGAGGGGACGTTCAGATGGTCTATAAGGCAATCGACAAGGCAATGGCAAGCGACTTCATGAACGGCAAGAACGGAAAGGGATGGGTTGCCAGCTTCGACTGGATGATGTGCCCTTCTAATTTTCCAAAGGTTCTTGAAGGGAACTACGACAACGAGCAGCCAGCAGGAAGCCAGCAGCCGCAGGCAGCAGCCAAGGCACAAGATCCAACGGCAACGGCAAGACCGAGCATCGGGGAACGCTACGAGCAAGCCAAGCACCAGCAGCCATCGAGCCAGCAGAGCCAAGACGACAAGTTCCGATGGGTAATACAGCAGAACCTGGACGACTTGAAGAAGAATCCCCGGAACAAGCCAGCCAAGGATTCACTGGCGAGATTCTACGAGCAGGGAGTTCTGCAGCGGCTGGGCATCAGCTGGAAGCCCGAAAAATAACGAATGAGAACATAAAAATATAATAAAATGCTTATAAGTGAATTTATTCAACAACTTCAAGATGTTTATGAAGAAGAGGGAGATATGGAAATTGCCATCAAGATAGATGATAACGACTTAGGTTATGAACCTATTGTAGTGAAATCTACTGTTTATGAACAACTTTATATAGTTAAGTCCTAACAACCTTCGGGCATAAATAGATAGTAATATGAAGATAAAAAATTTAAAGGAAATGATTGGAAATCAGCCAGATGATGCTGAAGTTGAGTTTATCAGAAGTATAAACCATTCAAACAAAATCATATTTAAAGTTGGTGAGCAAGCCGGAATGTTTGATTTAGTTTACCCTTAAATAGATATGATATGATAAAGAAGTATTCAAAAAGAGTTTGATGAGCTTTAGTAATTAATAACCCACGAATGAGGGCAAAATCAGCCGCTCTGGGACGTTTTCACGCTACGGGCGGTAAATTATAGGACAAACAGATTTTTAAACGCTTAAAGCGAAAGAATTATGGCAGAATACAATAATCAGAGCATTGACATCGACTTAGAGGATATGTTCGACAATTTATCGGATAAAGACCAAGAGGAATTTTTGGTCGACATGTTCACGAAGTTACCAAATGAAGAAGCAAGAATGAATGTGGCAAAGGAAAATATATGGTATCTTGATTACGATACTGCTGCCGACATCATTACTGACACCTTCTGGAGTATGGACAGTTCTAACCAAAAAGAGACTGCCGAGCGCATCGCAGACGTAATGACACCTGAGCAGCGTGAGGCACTTATTGAGTACATTAAAGGGGAATAGCCATGAATGAGTTTTTTTTCCACGAATGCAGAGCCGCTGGGCTCGTATTCAAGACATCGGACGATTGGTTCAAATGGCTGACCGATAACCACTATGACATCAAGAAGCCAGTCGCAGAGCATGAAGGCTTCAAGTACAACATCCATGATGTTTGCATCAATCCGCACGTAATCGAGTATTCCGTAGAGGATGCAGACAACTGGGGATGGAAGGTAATGACCGCCAAGACCCAGTTCGGCTGGATATGGGGCTACAGCATTCAGAAGGGAAAGCAAGGATACGATAGTTATCCTGCATGCTACCCGAGTAGATATGACGCTATCAACATCTACTACGGTAATGAGAAAGAAGCGGTTCAAGACGCTTTGACCTGCATCATCAGAGACCTCGAGAAGAATTCTGGAACCAAGAACACCAACCTCCTTCTCTGGGCAGCAAAGAAGAAGAGGGCAGACATCGTTCATCCACAGCAGGAACTTTTTAAATAGTTATCATAAACCATTGGCTATGAAAAGAGTTAATATAAAACTGGTCCGTGAGTGTGGTCTTCACCATCTGTCAGTCGGATATGATGATATCTGGCTGGCAGATGATGAAATCAAGGCTCTCGAATGTATCATCAAGGATTACAATGCGGACCCGAACAATTTTAAATACAGATAAGAAATGAAGAAGATAGAAATCATCACAGACGAACACCGCTATCACGTATACGTTGGCAATACCGACTTCTGGCTCAATACCCTGGAGCTGGTGGAACTGTACAAGAAACTGAGACATGTCAAGCTGTAACAGACAAAAGAAACAAGAGTAACAAACAATAAAAAACATTCAGATTATGGAGAAAGATATTGATATCTACGAGATTTTGAAGGGCATGCCAGATGGCACCCCACTTTACACGCCAATTTGCGGAGAGGTTGAGTTCACTTGTCTTGAATCCAACAAGGAAGCAGGGGAAGCAATCTGTATTGAGTGTAAGAACGTAACTTACTGCTTCGACAAGAACGGCAAATGGGAGAAGGGAGGAGAAGTCCTGCTTTTCCCATCAAAGGAAATGAGAGACTGGAGCAAGTTCTTCAAGAAGGGAGACGTGCTCGTTCATAAAGACAGAGACGTGCATATTATCTTTGAGGGGTTTACGGGTGATTGCTACACGAGATTTAAAGGCAAGCATTATCTTTGGAAAGGATGTGACGATTCTTATCGTGAAGAAGAATCCGAATTGATAACTTCTTTATTTGAGAAAGCCAACGATGATGAAGCTCAGACCTACATCAACACCATCGAGGAACGTTTGGGTGGCAAACTGAACCGGGAAACTCTGGAGATTGAGAAGCCGAAGAAGCCAGCGTTTAAAATCGGAAAACTCTACGTTTTTGATGAGGAAGACGAGGATGGCAATGTAACCGTTATTGGCGAGCTTATCGGAAAGAACGAAAGCAAGGACACTTTGACATTCGGAAACCAGTACGAAATCGAGACCGAGAAGTTCGTTACTGACCAAGCCTTCGACCTGAGAATCAGCGTACATGAGGAACTGCGAGAAGCAACAGAGAACGAAATTGAACTGTTCGAAAAGCATTACTCTATCTGGGAGAAGAGCAAGAAACAGCCAGACTTCAAGCCTTTAGACAAGGTGCTGGTAAGGTGCGGAAAAGGGCGCAAATGGCTGCCAGCTTTCTTTGTCTGTGTCCGTGAAGAGTACTCCGATTGGAGATGTACCGCCTTTCTTATCCATACCGGAAGCAAGGCAGACTTTACCAGCTGCATCCCATTTGAGGGACACGAGAACCTCGCCTTCACTGACTACGACATCGAGAACCTACCATTCTAGGACGTACGGCGAGCGAACTGTGCAAGGCTTGCGAGGGAGGGCGAAACTGCATCAACGGCAGGTACTGCCCACCTCGCAGGCAATATGTAGAACATCAAGACATCAAGGAATGCAATGGGAAGAAAAAGAAGGAGCAATCCTTGAATCGCAGAAAATAAGTATTTAACCAGCTGGACAGACCATCAACGCTGCCCACTCTAAACAAAGAAAGCGAGGTGGAACATGAAGTAACAGATCCAAAGAGGGAGTGCTTGCATAATAAACTCGTTCCGTTATAAGATATTCATCTATTTGCAAATCGACAGGCACTCCCTCAATTTTTCTGTTTCAAGCCAGCAAGACGATGAAAGGAGAAGGGACTATAGGGTAGAGGATAGGAATAGTAGGGAGCTAGCGCACAAGCGCACACAAGCGCACACACGCACGTATGATTCCGCACCCCGAACAACTACCCACAGACACAGATATAACGGCTTAGAACGAAAATTTTAAGAAAATAACAAAATAAAAAGAAAAACAAAAATAAAACAAAATGGAAAAAGGAACAGTTATAATTGGAATCGACCCAGACAACCAGGAAAGCGGTGTCGGAGCAGTTTACGATGACAGAAAGTTTTTAGCCTACAAGATGAACTTCCCTCTTTGATAGATTACCTAAGGGCAATGAATGAAAGCCGCAAGAAGGTAAAGGTCGTTATTGAAGGCGGATGGCTCAACAAGAGCAACTGGCATGTGCTTAATCGGTTCATGAGTGCAGTCAAGGCAGCAGCAATCGGACGCTCTACCGGAATGAACCATCAGACCGGAATTCTCATCGTTGAGTGCTGCAAGCATTACAATATACCCTACGAGATAATCAAGCCATTGAAAAAATGCTGGAAGGGCAAGGACGGTAAAATAACCCAAGACGAAATCGCCTACTTCATGAGTTCAGACGGAAAGATGCCGAGAATGAACCAAGACCAGAGAGACGCACTACTCCTCGCCTGGGTTTGTGCCGGATACCCGGTCAAGGTCAAGCCAAAGAAGACACAGACAACCCTGCAGAAGACCATCAGAGCCTTTGATGGATGAGAAAAAACGAAGAGTTGATAAAAGTTAAAATCGCACGAAGAACGAACAACTAAAGCGAAAAAGTCGTATCTTTGTGCCACTGTTTACCAAATAAGCAGTATTTCAAACTTAAAACAAGAAGAAAATGAAAACAGAAGAAATCGCACTATCGAGGGTCAGCGAGAACGAAGCGAACCCGAGGGAGATAAGTCAAGCGAACTTTCAGAAGCTTGTGCAGAGCATCATCGTGTTCCCACGAATGCTGACCCTGCGACCGATTGTTATTGATGAGACATTCCACGCATTGGGTGGAAATATGAGACTGAAAGCCTTGCAGCACATTGTCACGATGGATGAAACAAGCATTCAAGTGAAGTTGGATGCAGAGCAGCGTCTGTCCGATGAGGAACAAGCCGCATTGATGGAGTACTGGCAGGGATGGCAGCAACAGCCAACAGTTACCGTTGTGAGCGCATCAGACTTGACGGAAGCACAGAAGCGGGAGTTTATGATTAAAGACAACCTATCCTTCGGTAACTGGGACTTCAACGACCTTGCGAACCGATGGGACAGCGCACAGCTTCAGAACTGGGGTATGCCAGTCTGGAACCCAGCACCAGCGGAAGCCAGCAGCACCAGCAAGTGCAAGAAGAAAGACAAGGACGACCAAGAGGGCGACCCATTTGCAGGGGAACTACCTCCCGAAATCGAAGGGCAGGACTTGACCCCTGACGACTTGCCACAGATAATGGGCGATGGCGTTTTGCCACGTGAGAACGTAATCATTCACTACAAGCCAGCCGATGAACCATTCCTTGCCAAGCTGCTGGGAGTTGATCATATCGACCGCATCGTCTGGAACTTTGACGAACTGAAACCAAGACAAGAAGGAAAGGAGGAAGACAATGGAGAAGAATAGAATCGAGAACATCAACCTGCACGACCTTGTGGAGAACCAAGACAACCCACGCACAATAGAGCCACAGCAGATGCAGAAGCTCGTTGAGAGTATTCTGACGTTTCCGAAGATGTTGCAGATGAGACCAATCGTATGCAATGAGAACCGAGTTATCCTCGGAGGTAACATGCGCTTCCGTGCCCTGCTCAACATCGAGCAGATGGAAGACGAAGCTATCAAGAACGCAATAGAAGCCGTTGCCGTGAAACTGACCGATGGAGAGAAGCAGCAGCTTTGCAACCACTGGGAGAAGTGGAAGGCAGAACCAAAGGTCGAGGTCGTTATGGCTGACAGCCTATCCGAGGAAGAGACGGACGAGTTCATCATCAAGGATAACGTCTATTTTGGCAACTGGGATGAAGAGAAGCTGAAGGGAGCGTTTGACGTGGACGATATGCAGCGATGGGGATTGAACCCCTGGGAAATCCAGCAGGAAGCCACGACCTACGAACCAGCAGAGGACGAAGAGCAGCGCATCATCATCGTATACCGCAGCGAGGACGCACAAGCCGTGGCAGATATGCTTGGACTTGACGCAATCGAGAAGCATAACTACGATATCGAAGGCGAGGAACTTAAATAAATACGCTGGTACGTACGAAAGCATGTTGAACGAACAATCACCCACCTGCAACGTTTGACGTACACAGAAGCGAAAATTAACAAAAATAATTCAGATATGAAAGTAATAATTGACCTAGATGATACTCTCTCCAAGACAGAGAACAGAGACTACGAGCACTCGCAGCCCATACAGTCTGTAATCGACAAGCTGCAGGAGATGAGAGAAACTTTCAATGATGTTGAGGTTGTCCTGCATACTGCAAGGGGTATGAACAGCTGCAATGGAGATGTGAAGATGGCAGAGAAGAAGAACAGACCTGCCATCGAACGTTTCTTAAAGCGATACGGCATCAAGGTAGACCGCATAATCTTCGGAAAACCGCTTGGCGACCTATACATTGACGATAAGGCAATGGCAGCGCACGACTTTGCAGCCAGCACTATCGAAAGCTATAGAGGGCTGAGTGGTGCGACCGTTGAGCGTGTCGGGGATATTGTTGTCAAGACCGCAAAGAATGTAGCAGAGCAGGCAGAGTGGTACGAGCAGGCTAAAACTTACGGAATTGCCGTTCCTGCCGTTTATTGTGTGCAACTTGGAAAGTTATATATGCAGTACGTTTTTGGTACACCAGCGTGCTGGGAAGTGGATATTCGAGTACTTAGGCGCATCATAGAGGATATAAGAAACTTTCCATCGCTTGATGGAGAGAACGACCTGCAAGGCTATTCGAACTATTGCGAGAAGAGAGCCAGCGATGCGGGTTTGGAGTATGATTGCCACGGCATCACGGAATGCGAGATACTAAAGAAACGCACTTTCTGCCATGGTGATTTATCACTGACGAACATCATCGTACGTGGCGGCATGCTAATCTACATCGACCCATCGCAGAAGAAAGAAATTAGCAATTGGCTTTTGGATGCTGCAAAGGTGAGAGCGAGCCTTCGGTGGCTTGATGCAGGACTTGTCGGACAGGAACACGACCAGCGGCTTGTGCAGTACTTCGATGCAAGATTTTCAAGCGAGGAACTGGAAACCATCAAGATACTGGAAAGAACCCATTTCTACCGTGTCTTCTATTACGCAAGGAAGCTCGGCAGGGTTGATGTTGCAAACAGATTAATAGAACACTTTAATACAGCCGAAATATGAGAAACGGAAAGAAAGTAGGTTTTACATCGGTGGTTGGCGACCTTTTCCATGCAGGGCACGTTGCCATGATCCAGGAGTGCAAGCAACATTGCGACTATCTCATCGTTGGGGTAATGTGTGGTGTGCACGACCGCCAAGGGAAGAACGAACCGATACAATCGGTGTTTGAGCGCATGTATCAAGTGAAGCATTGCGAGGGTGTGGATGATACCATCGCATTAGGGAGCGAGAGAGACCTAGACCTTTGCATCAAGACTCTTGCACCATCAATCGATGTGCGTTTTGTCGGCAGCGACTACATCGGGAGAGATTTCACGGCAAAGCATACCTGCGAGGAACTTGGAATACCTATCGTGTACACCAGCAGGGAGCATGGTTTATCGTCAACGGAACTAAGAAAGAGAATTGAAGATGAAAAGGTTTGATTTTTATTTTGGCATAGCCAGCTACAACCGCAAGGATAGACAACCGATGTTGAGATTGCTGAACAGTTTAGGCTATCCGAAGGAGCAGATACTGCTGGCGGTGCAGTGCGAGCAGGATTTCAAGGAGTATGAACCTATCTATGGGGATATGGCCACGATAATCTACCAAGAAGGTAAGAATATCAGCGACAACAAAAACGCCATACTCGACTACATTGGGGAACACCTCGAAAATCAGAGAGTTGTTATTCTCAGCGACAAGGTGCGAGCCATTAACTGGATTGACCGAAGTCGCAAGACGCACACCGTTGAGACAAAGGCACAGATGGATAAGTTAGTAAGAACCGCCTTCGAACTTACAAGGCAGATTGGCGGCAGGGTTTGGGGGTGCTACACTTTGGGCAACACTTTCTTCATGAAGAATACAATTACCACCAATATGCAGATGCTTGGTTGCTTTATGGGGATTGTAGACCCATCGGAACAGAAATTCGACCCACTTCAGCCTTTAAAGGAAGACTTCGAGTTTATACTGCATCATATAAGCAGGGGCAACCAGACTGTCCGGTTCAATGATTTGTTTCTGACAGCTACACTCCACACGAAAGGTGGTTGCCACGAACTATGGAACAGTAAAGGTGACAGCGTTAACGAACGGTGCTGCAAGCGATTGCTTTTCAAGTATCCAAAACTGGTTAAGAAACATGCAACAAGGAAGAACGAATGCAGGTACGTAGGTTCACGCATGACCCTTCCGCTTTCGATAACTGACTATTTGTAAAATGATATTGTTATGGCAGAACATTATGGCAACACGCCAAGAATAACATACGAGTTTCCCGATTGCTCAATGCCAATGGCTTTTGACACTTACAATAATTGCAGCTTTGGCTGTATGTATTGCTTTGCTCAGAACCAGCGAGGTATTGGCAGCAAGAAGAAGGAATACCTGCACAAGGAGGTTAAGGACGTGAGCGTTGAGCGCATCAAGCGAATGTTCATTGACCCCGACAAGCACGGTGGAGACTTTGCGCCATACATCAAGGCTCGCAAGGTTATGCAGTGGGGAAGCATGAGCGACCAGTTCGACAACTTCGAACGTAAGTACGGAACGACACTGGAGCTTTTGCGCTTCTTCAAGGATATAGACTATCCGCTTTGCTTCTCGACCAAAGGAGCATGGTTCACCAAGGATGAGCGATACATGGACTTGATCAGAGGGCAGAAGAACTGGAACTTCAAGTTCTCAATCATCACCAGCGATGCAGAGAAGGCAAGAGTAATAGAGCGAGGTGTGGAAAGCCCACAAGCAAGACTGGAAGCCATCGAGCGCATCGCCAATGCAGGGGCAGGAGGGGCAACGCTGAGACTGAGACCCTTCATCATCGGAGTGAGCACGCCAACGTACCTCGACCTTATCAAGGAAGCATTCAACAGAGGGGCTACCGCTTTGAGCACAGAATTTTTTTGTCTCGAGACGAGAAGCCCAACATTGAAGGAATTGTTGCCTACCATCAGCGAGATGGCAGGTTTCGACATTCTCGCATTCTATAAGAAGTACAGCGTACAGTCCGGCTATCTTAGACTGAACCGCAAGGTTAAAGAACCGTTCTTCCATAACATGAAGGAACTGTGCGACCAGCTGGGAATGCGCTTTTACGTATCGGACGCACACTTCAAGGAACTTTGCCACAACGGAAGTTGCTGCGGATTGCCTCCAACGTGGAACTACAGCAGGGGGCAGATGTGCGAAGCACTGAACATTTGCAAGCGTAAAGGGTACGTGAGGTGGAGCGACATCAAGCTGGATGCATAGAACCTTTTGAGGGCGAGACTTGAGAAGGCGATGAACCTGG
>ERZ1023899.9-NODE-9-length-41140-cov-15.837775_pt1 | contig 41140 bp, 34 predicted proteins | sample MGYA00380400_ERZ1023899 | MGnify/ENA primary metagenome ERZ1023899 (study PRJEB33179, sample SAMN07448996) | human gut metagenome | biome: Human-gut; feature: Human associated habitat; material: Faeces | host: Homo sapiens | place: India: Bhopal | collected...
AAAGAATTAAAGGTCGAAATGTCAGTAGCGGCGTCTGTTGATGTGTAATTGAGATGGTTTAAGTTGCCTAAATTTCAAAGCTATTCTGTTGATATAACCAAATCAGTTGAATCATCATTATCGTTTGAAGGCGATTTGGAAGGAAAAGTTAAGTTAGGAAAATTTAATATACCTATTGGAGCCACAGGAGCATCTGTTGATGTGTATGTATTCGCAGAGATAGATGCTAATGGAAAAATCGCAATTACGGCACAGCTTGAAGAGGAACAAAAGACAGAGTATGAAGATGGCAAAACAACCAAGACATACAAATCTACAGAAAGTCAAAATGTTGAAGTTGAAGTGACAGCAACAGGAACGGTTGGAATTACAGCTGAAATTCGTATGTTATGTTTTGATATTGTTGATATTGAACTTTCTGCAGCCATTAAATTGGAAGCAAAAGCTAAGGGTGGCCGCGAAATTCTGGTGGAGCCAAGTATATCTGATGATGGAACTGGAATGTTGAAATACGAAGACTCATTAATATTGAGTAACGAAGAGTCAATCAAGTTTCCTATTGTCAAGCTAACGGTTGGGACATCGGAAAGTCTTGTTGGAAAACTAGGATTATCATATACAATTAATTTTATTAGTGAAGATGAAATAGAAGATGGAGAAAAAGGTGTATACAAACATCACGAATCGGAAATTAAATTTTTAATTGATTCATGGGTGATTGAATTAGGACCTGATGATGAAAAAGAGACAACCAGTGCAGGTGAAGAAGAAACAACTACTATAGATGAAAAAGATGCCGGTGTTCTTTTACTCAGCCAGTACGCTGTTGATATTAAAGTTGGAGACCAATACAAAATAGAAGCTAAAGATGTACCTAAAGAGTATGATAAGAAACCTATTATATGGGAAAGCGAAGATACATCGGTTGCAACAATATCATCAAAAGGTGTTATAGATGCGAAAAAAGCAGGTAAGACTACCATTTATGGAAGGACAGAAGACGGAAAATATATAGGTAAATGTATTGTTTTAGTAAGAGACTAAGGAGACTGGTAAAGTAATGAATACAACAAAGGATATCAGTAACACTGTAAAAGGTTTAACAAAAACAGAAAATTCGATAACAGAATTGAAAAGAAAAATTAAAGATTATCAAAGTAATATTAATTCGCTATGGGTATCCAATGAAATGAAATATCTGAATGAGGAATTGGACTCAATATGCAGAGAATTAACCGATGTTGGCATGAAAATTGCCGACATCGGTGATGATGTTCTTAAGGTTGTTTCAATATCAAAATAGAATCACGGAGGACAAATAATTGACAGCAATAAAAATTAATATGAATTTGTTAAGAGAGGAAAATATAAAAATGTCCCTCTGTGTAGAAAAGGCAGGCAAAATAATAGATGATATTGCCACGATGAGAAGAAAAATACCAATTAATATAAGGCAGGAACAAAACATTGAATTCAGGATAAATGAAATAGTTAATAAGATGAGTTCAGTTGAAAGCCGGCTTAAAGGAATTAGAAAATTTGTTGATGAATCAGCAGATGCCTATAGCAATTTAGAAACACATCTCAATGGCGAGATTGAAAAGAAATTAAGACAATAGCTTATGATAAAAGGAGATACAGCAGGATGAGTAAAATAGTTTTCACTAAAAAAAGAAAAGAAGCGTATGTGGAAATAAAGTTGACATCCGGACAGGTACTGAATAATAGGGAATATGAAATTCTCAGAGAAGGAAGATACGATTATCTGCTGGTACCCGAGGCGGGTAAAAAGTCTATTAAATATAATGTCAATGAATACATTTCGTTGGAAGAATATTTTACTTCAGTAACATCAAAAGATCGATTTTTATCGGTAATCCAATATATTCTGACAGGAATAAGTGAGTCAGTAAATCTGATGTTTGAAATAAAACAGTTTGTATTTGATAAAAAATATATCTTTGTAAATAGGCAGGATAAAAGCGTCAGGTTTGTGTATGTTCCAATAATAAATGAAGATAATGAATATGAATTAAAAGCATTTTTCAGGGATTTGGCATTTTCTACTGTATTTAATCAGATGGAGGATTGCTCATATGTGTCAAAGTATATTCAGTATTTTAATCAGCATATAGATTTTTCGTTATATGATTTTCATAATTTTATTAATGGATTAAGAGGAAATACTAAGAATGGTGCAGAATTCCTAAGTGAGAAACTCGCAGTATCTGATGGAAACAGTAAGAAACCTGAAAAAATAAAATGTACAGGTATATATACACCCAATTTTTCGGCAGAAGATGCAACAACTGTCGCGCATCCTTCAAAGTTATTAAGCGGTAGAAATAACTTGTTGACTAATACATGTCCTAAATGTGGAAAGACTTTGCGTTCTACTGATATATTCTGCGATATGTGTGGACAAAGAGTCAGAAACCAATCGGAAGATATCTGTGTAAAACCCAAAACAGGGGGAACAACAATGTTGGGGTTGGATGAGAACAATGGAGGAACAACTATTTTATCCGAAGCGGAAATGAGAATGTGTTACCCTAAAATTATAAGAATAAAAACCGGTGAAGAAGCAGATATATATAAAGATGATTTTGTAATAGGGCAGGCGGAAGGAAATGCAGATTTTTGTATAAGTGATAATTCAGCAATAAGCCGTGAACATGTACATATTATAAAAGATGGCAATAAATATTATTTAATTGATTATAAATCAACTAACGGAACATATATACAAAACAGAAAGATAGAAAAAAACAAGTATGCTGAACTAACGGATGGAATAGTTTTCAGGCTTGCTAACGAAGAATTTAGATTTAAGATATAGGTGGATAAATAAATGAATTATATAACTGGTGTTGTAAATGATATTGGAATAGAAAAAGAAACTAATCAGGATAGTGTTCTGCTTAAGACAGGTAATTATAAAAATTATAATATAGCATTTTCAGTTGTGTGTGATGGTATGGGAGGATTGTCAGACGGGGAACTGGCAAGTGCACATGTAGTAACTAAACTATCAGATTGGTTTGATAACAAATTGATAGATTTTCTTGACGATGAAGTACGATGGGATGAAATAAGAAAAAATCTGGAGTCAATTATTGTTGAATTAAATAGGCAACTATTTAGTTATGGCAAAAGAAATCATTTGAACCTCGGAACGACAATAACAGGAATTTTGATAATAAATAATCACTATATGGTTATAAATGTTGGAGATTCAAGAACATATCTTGTTAATAAAGGGATTAGGCAGATAACAGAAGACCAGTCCTTGGTTGCAAGAGAAGTTAAAATGGGGAAAATGACATGGGAGGAAGCAGAATATGATAAAAGACGAAATGTTTTATTACAATGTATAGGTGCTACCCAGAATGTGGAAATAGAAGTGTATGAAGGCGAAACAGGCAGTGAAGATGGCTTTTTGCTATGTTCAGATGGATTCCGACATGAGATATCAGCACGGGAGATATTTGAAGGGTTAGAGTTGGACAAGTGTGAAACTGATGGTGATATAGAAGAAAAGTTAAAATATCTCGTAGAGGTAAATAAACAACGAAAAGAAAGTGACAATATTACGGCTGTAGTAATTAAGCCGGGTAAATAGTAGGTTCGATTATGGCAGGAAAAGGAAATATTATTGATAATAAATATGAAATTCTTAAGGAAATAGGGCATGGAGGTATGTCAGTGGTATACCTTGCAATGGACTTAAGACTTAATAAACAGTGGGCTGTAAAGGAAATAGAAAAAAGATCCAATGATAAAAATAATCAGGTAGTGGTTCAAAGCCTTCTTGTAGAAGCCGAGATGATGAAAAAGTTGGACCATCCGGCATTACCAAGAATTGTTGATATCATAGATAGTGGAAGAACCATATATGTTGTTATGGATTATATTGAAGGAGAATCACTTGACAGAATTCTGGAGCAGAATGGTGCACAACCTCAGGAACTTGTAATAGATTGGGCAAAGCAGTTATGCGATGTTCTAAGATATCTACATTCACAAAATCCACCTATAATATACAGAGATATGAAACCGGCGAATGTTATGTTGAAACCGGAAGGAAATCTGAAAGTAATTGATTTTGGTATTGCAAGGGAATATAAGGAACATAATCTGAAAGATACAGTAAATCTTGGAACAAGAGGATATGCAGCACCCGAACAATTTGGAGGAATGGGTCAGACAGATGCGAGAACAGATATATATTGTCTGGGAGCGACATTATATCACCTGGTTACAGGGCAGAGTCCGGGAGAACCGCCGTATGAAATAAAACCAATCAGGCAGTGGAATCCCACATTGTCATCAGGGTTAGAAGCCATAATAAATAAATGTACACAGGCAAATCCGGATGACAGATATCAGACGTGTGATGAACTAATGTATTCCTTAGAACATTACTCTGAGGCAGATGAAAGTTATAAGAAAAAACAGTGGAAAAAAATGAGACTGTTTATTATCGCAGTATCACTTTTCGTGATATTTCTGGGTGGAGGATTTGTATTCAGATCATTAGCATCAAAAACCAATAACCAGACATATGATAATTTGATATCGGTAGTAGATTCAACAAGTTATGAAGATAAGATTGACAGTTATATCAATGCGATTAAGTTATATCCAAAGCGTCCGGAGGCATATATCAAAATGTTGGAGGTATATACGGAACATGGTTTTGGAATAGAAGAGAGCAGACAATTTATGAATTATTATAATCAGAATTTCTCTGAAAATAATGACAACACGTATGATAAAACAAGCGGACAGATTGCTGAAATGAATTATCAGGCAGGAATAATCTATCTGTATATGTATGACAGTGATGAGAATAGCCAGGAAACATTCAGAAGCAGAGCACTAAAGGCATATCCATTTTTTAAGGAGGTATGTGAAAATAATGATGGTTCATATGCAAATTATTCGTTGGCTCAAAGCTACTATGTGGTGTGCGATTTTTACAAAAATTATGTAGATAATTCAACAAGTGTAAAAGAACCGACAAAAGAATTATATGCAGAGCTTATTACGGCTGTTGAAACTTGTATAACCAATCTTGAAGACTATGATAATCCGGATATTGCGTATGTTAAATTAACGATGTATGAAGCAATATTAAATCTTATTCATGAACAGCGACGGGCATTTATGAGAGCGGACATAGAAGTAAAAGAAATATTAAGTTTGTTTGAAATGATTTATCGAAATACAGATAATCTTGATGTATTACAGGAAAAATCAATTCAGAAAAAGGCGAGCATATTAGAACAGAAAGATTTATTTATAAGTGATATAGAGAGCATATATAACGAGGAATAGAAAAATGGGTAGTACATACAAAATAATATCAATAATATGTTTTGCACTTGCCGGACTTATGCTTACTGTGGGAATAATACTGTTTTTTACGTTAAAGATACGTGTAGTAATCGGTTATCTTACAGGAAAAACAGAGAAAAAGTCTATTGCCATGATGCAGAACTCAAATAAAAATACGGAGATGAGGTTTTCATATGCAGAACAGGTGAAACGTGATGGAATCAGAAATATAACATCAGAAATCACTGATGGATTGAGTTCAGGTACGGTATCGCTCAATGAATCAAAAGTGACAGAGGTACTGTCATCTGTTGATACTGATTCAGGAACCACAATTTTATCTAAAAGTGAAATTGGAATAGAAAAGATAACTTTATTTAAAGATGTCTTAATTATACATACAGATAAGGAAATAGTATAGAAATAAGGTGTAAAAGGAGCAAAAAATGAACTGGATTAAGGAAAATAAAATTAAAATAATCATTATAGCAGTAGCAGTAGTATTACTTGCAGGAATAAGTACAGTAATCGCAGTAACGAATAAGTCAGCAAGAGCACAGACAACGGATAATAATCAATTAGATGTTGTAATAAATGAAAGTTCAAAGGAAGATGTCACAACAAAGAAAGATGATGTTATAAAAGAATCGGAGAGCACAACAGAGGCGGAGAAGGAAGAAGAGACTACCTCAAAGGATGATAAGAATGTAGAAGAAGAGACAACTCCGGCGGCAGCAGAACCAACAACACCGTATGTAGCACCGACAACGAAACCACAGGCAAAGCCAACAACACCATATGTAGCACCGACAACGAAACCACAGGCAAAGCCAACAACACCATATGTAGCACCGACAACAAAACCACAGGCAAAGCCAACAAAACCACAGGCAAAACCAACAACATCACAGCCAACCCGCCCAACAGAGCCGGCAACAACAGCACCGGTTATACATGGAAAGGATGGAGTGATTCTGGATACGCTGTATTTATATGTGAATGGTGGAAAAGAAAAATTGCCAGAATCGCAGGCAGAGCTTGGTGGACCGGGGCATGGAACAGGAGTATGGACTGAGGATGTAGGAAATAGGGACATTTTTGGCGTAGGTCTAATAATGGGAAAGTCTACTAAGGAAGATGTTGAAACATATTTTGGAAAACCATTTAAAGAAAAATTAACAAATAATGGTTTTCTAACATTATATAAATACAAGAATGACATATGCATCACAATTCATTATATTTTGGAAAGTAAAGAAATAAATGCAATATTTATTGATGATGGATTTGGATACGAAAATTCTTAATAGGAGGATAAAACAATGAAAGTAAAGAAATATGTGGCATGGATTATCACAGTAGCAATGCTTGTTACATCCATTCCATTTTCAGAGAAACGAGTAAAAGCAGATGTACTTCCTGAGGGTACACAGATGAAGTTTGTTGTTAAAGACCTTGATGGGACTGTAATCAAGAACTCAGAGAATCCCGATGATGACAGGATTCTTAAATTCAAAATCGGTGATGAAGAAACAGAGGCAGTATTTAGTAATGATGAATACACCATTGATATAGATGGTAACATACACATATTTGAAGAATGAACGGCACACATATCCGTGACAGCAGCTAAGAAAGGTGAATGGAAGAAATATGAAAAGACATTCACTATTGAATCAAAAGCTGTTGATTCGTATATCAAGGCATATGTGGATGGCACTAAATAGTATAAAGGTAAAAAAGGAGCAAAAAATGAATTGGATTAAGGAAAATAAAATCAGAATAATCATGATAGCAGTAGCATTACTTGCAGTGATAGGTACAGTAATCGTAGTAACAAGGAGGTCAGGAAAGGCACAGACAACGGATAATAATCAGTCAGATGTTGTAATAAATGAAAGTTCAAAGGAAGATGTCACAACGAAGAAAGATGATGTTATAAAAGAATCAGAGAGCACAACAGAGGCGGATAAGGAAGAAGAGACTACCTCAAAGGATGATAAGAATGTAGAAGAAGAGACAACTCCGGCGGCAGCAGAACCAACAACACCGTATGTAGCACCGACAACGAAACCACAGGCAAAGCCAACAACACCATATGTAGCACCGACAACGAAACCACAGGCAAAGCCAACAAAACCACAAGCAAAGCCAACAAAACCACAAGCAAAGCCAACAACACCACAGCCAGCCCGCCCAACAGAGCCGGCAACAACAGCACCGGTTATACATGGAAAGGATGGGGTGATTCTGGATACGCTGTATATATGTAAATCAGATGGAAGTAAAATAAAATTTCCAGAGTCAAAAGCAGAGATGACAGAAAGACTGGGAAGTTCAGACACATTTTATGCAATATGGTATGATAATAAGTCCTGCAATAAAGATTTGCTTGGAATAGGACTTGTTATGAATCAGTCAACTAAGGAAGATGTTGAAGCGTATTTTGGGAAACCATTGTATGAAAAAAATACTACTGATAGTGGAATATTGACACAGTATAAATATAAAAATTCGGATTTGATGGTAACATTTAGTTATTTTACAAATAACATAAAAATTAGAGCCATAGCTATAGATAATGAAGTAGGACTTGATAATTACTAAAATATGAATAAATTTAACAATTGAGAGTTTATAACTATAGAAATGAGGATAAAACAATGAGAGTAAAGAAATACATGGCGTGGATTATTACGGCAGTAATGCTTGTCACATCCATTCCGTTTTCAGAGAAACGAGTAAAAGCAGATGTACTTCCTGAGGGTACACAGATGAAGTTTGTTGTTAAAGACCTTGATGGGACTATAATCAAGAACTCAGAGGATCCTGATGAGGAAAAGATTCTTAAATTTAAAATCGGTGATGAAGAAACAGAGGCAGTATTTAGCAATGATGAATACACCATTGATATAGGAAACCGTGAATCAGCAGGGCTTGAAGTAAGCATAATAATGGGTGATGTCATTAAAACTGAATCCTACAGTGCGGATAAGACGGAGTATGATGTTACCATGGGTATGGCTACGCCTATAGACATCACGGGTTCGGTATATGATGAAGCCACATCCACATATACAGTCCATGTCCCATATGATCCGGAAGGAAAGTATGAACTGCCTGAAGGTGTTGTCATGGATACAACAGACATTGAATCCAATGAAACAGAAGACGGTATATACAACTACGCGGGTTATGAAGATGGTGTAATCAACTACCGTACACCGGGATATGTTAAGGTCAGGTTGACAGCAGTCCGTGATGACGGGTACAAGGTATATACTCCTGTATATCTGATGATTGACATTGACAACACTCTTGAATTCAGAGTGGATAATAATAAATTTTATGACAATAACCTAATTATTGAAAAAAGCGGAGACCTTGTTGCGGGTGTAACGCTTAAGAACAAGAAGTCATGGAACGGGCTGAATCTAAGCTGTAAGTATGATAACAGCATTATATATGAAAGTTCTGATGCGGAAGTAAGTGTTGACGGCACAGGCAGAATAGCAATAAATAAAGACTCCGGATATGATTTGGTAGAAGCAGTAATAACAGCAAGGGACAGATATACAGGAGAAAAGGCTTCATACAGTCTTACGGCATATCCTGAAACAAGTAATGACATAATACTTAGTGTTAATAAAGAATTTCTCCCTTATGATAATAAGGTAAGCATTAATGCAGCGGATTACAGGACGGATACCATTCCTGTAAACATTGAGAATCAGGATGATTATACTGACATAGTGTATTCATCGGATAATGAAAACATCGCAACAATTGATACAGACGGAAGCATACACATACTTGAAGTAGGAACAGCACACATATCCGTGACAGCGGCTAAGAAAGGTGAATGGAAGAAATATGAAAAGACATTCACTATTGAATCAAAAGCTGTTGATTCGTATATTAAGGTATATGTGGATGGCATAGAAAAAGACATTACAGAGACAATAGAAATCTCTGAGGATGACATACGGAATGAAAGTGTAAAATTGCCTGTATCACTTGATATGCATAATAAATATGGCAGAAAATTAGATGGTGTGTCATATACTGTGACATCAAAACCACAGGGAATCAGTGTTGATATCAGTGATTCGGGAATTACCATATCACAGACTGACAACATTGAAAGAAATGTACCTTTTGAAATCACAATAAAAGGTTATGGATGGGGATATAAAGAATCACAGGTCACACTATCCTTTATAATTAATGGTAAGGAAATAGACAACAGTTCAATATATTCAGTAAGATATATAGAAAATGGTACAGAAAAGCCTCTTGTGAATGGTAAAGTAATTAACGGAGTAAGAACAAGATGGGCACTTACTGATAGTATTGGAATAAAGGTAATTGATAATAATTATAAGTTGAGTTTTGAATTTACCGGTAGAAAGATGGGTAATATTGATTATAAATTAAAGTCTGAAAGATATAACAAAGACCATACGTTTTACCTGTGGAAGAAAATTGGCGAAGATAAATATGATTCTGTTTTCACCCACGAATATTTCGGAACAGACCTTGAAGCCCCTAAACTTACCCTTGTAAGTAAGGAAAACATCAATATAACCGGCAAAGGACTTTACACAAGCGGCAATGCATCCATAAATGTCATGGCTGAAGACAAAGACGGACACCTCTACGCAGTGGAACTGGTGGATTCACTCACAGGAGATGTGATTAAAAGTGTGGGAATGGAAGAACTGGCAAAGAATGATGCTTCACTTAAAGAAACAAATGTCAGGTTTGACATCCCGTTTGAAAATAACACGGCAGTACATTATGCCGTTGTGGTATGGGACCAGGCAGGAAGAAAAACCGTCAGGTCACTTGCAGGACTATTAAGAAATGCTGAATACGGTGAAGACACCAACGTGCTTATATCAGACAATACACCTGCAAATGACAGGCTCTCCGTGGAAAACGGACCGGATGTCAATAAATATGTCACAGAAACCGGAAACATATATGTTTCAGGGGAATCAGAAATAGTAATCGTATCCGAGGATGCCGGAGATGTTTATTCAGGAATCAGCAGGATAACAGTGACAGTCAACGGAGAAGAAAAGACATTCAATGCAGACGGCACAGGCAGTTTTACAGCCGCAGACAATACTGCCAAGGCAGTGCTTGATACCGCAGATTTCATGACAGGTGTCATTGACGATAAGAGAAGCAGGCATCTGGCGGTAACCGTTTCATCAGAAGATTTTGCCGGCAATGTTTCCACACCACAGCATTACGACATCTATGTGGACAGAAAAGCACCACAGGCAGAAGGAATGACAATAACCTTTGGAAACACGGGAAGAAATAAAGAAACAATGACATCCTACGGGACTTTTTATAACGGCAGGTTTACCATGACTTCAGACATAAGTGACGGATTATCAGGACTTAAAAGTGCTGTGTTAAAAGTGGGAAACAGGACGATACAGGGATATGTTACCGGAAACGGAATCTCCTTTGATGTAGGGGACAATGTAAGCGGAAATGCGGAACTTGTACTTGAAGATTCAGTGGGAAATAAAGATACTGTCCCATATACAGTAATAGGTGCGGGCAGAGGCGTTAAAAACAGCTATATAGACGTGGACACACTGCCTGTTGACATAATGGTTGCGGCAGACAGTAAGCCGGGAAAGTACGGCTGGTATAACGGAAAAATGACATTCACCGTAAAAGCTGCCGACAGGTCGTTATCCGATAAATCGGGAATCAGAAACGTAACAATTACCGTCAACGGCGTCAGGTATAATGCAGAAGCATACGATAACAGGACGACATCTGACAAAGAGTATAAAGTCACTGTTGATGACAGGTTAATCATGGAAACCATGAATGAAGAAGGAATGTATACTGTCAGGGCAGAAGCAGCTGATAATGCCGGAAATACCTCGGTAAAAGAAGCAAGTGTATATATAGATACAGTGGCACCGGTAATAGGAGAAATCACAGGCGTGGAACAGGGAAGCGACAATGCGGGAAACGTGACCATAAATATTCCCGTAACGGAAAAACATTTCAGTGCAGAAGGCAACGGCACAGTAATAACCGTCAGGAAAGAACTTGACGGGAAGACAACGGAAAACGTGATAACGGCTGATAGGTCTGACAGGATGGAAACTGTCGGAAGATATACATTCACGGAAGACGGCACATACAGTGTTTCCGCAGTATCGACAGACGCTGCAGGAAATAAATCAGACGAAAGAAAAATATCTTTCATCATTGACAATACTAACCCGGTAGTAAGGATTTCAGGAGTAACGGACGGCAGTTATGTAAAAGATTCCGCAACCCTTGAATTTTCAGCCGTCGAGGTTAATTACAGGAATAATGACGTTAAGATAAGCGGAACAAGGAGCCTTAACGGAATAACCGAGGTACTTGACATGGGAGGCTTTGTAAGCAGTACAAAAGAGTCCGTGATGAAAAAAGTATTTACAGATGAAGGTGAATATGAAATCACGATTATGGCAGAAGACGGGGCAGGCAACAGCTCCAAAACAGAAAGAATACACTTTACGGTGGATACAGCCAATCCGGAAATAACACTTGCGGGACTTGACAGGGCTTCATATACGGACACAATATCTGGAAAAATAAATATAAAAGATAATTATTACAGGACAGGCACAGTAAAGCTTGTAAGAAGCTCTGTCACATATGATGAAACATCAGACAGGCTTAACATAACCGATAAAGAAGACGTTACGGACCTTTTTGTAAAGACGGGAAAAGAAAGCAGCAGCCGTGAAAGAGACCTGGTTATCGAAATACCTAAGGAACGCGGCAATGACGGACTTTATGTTCTCAGTGTGACGGCAGAGGACATGGCAGGAAAAACATCGGAAAGTATAACTGAATTTACCGTCAACGGATACGGGTCAGTATTTACCTTTAATGAGAGCCTGTTAAATCTTTTAAATAATCCGTATGTAAAAAATGTGCAGGAAGATTTTACCGTAAGCGAATACAATGCCGGCGGCATAGACCATGATAAGGTATCCGTCCAGATAACAAGGGACGGCGCCATGATGCAGAATCCGGAGTACAGTGTCAATGACCTGTCGGAGAAAAACGGATGGCATAAATACGAATATGTGATAAGCAGGGACAACTTTAGCAGTGACGGAATCTACAGGATTGTCATATCCACCGTGGACAGTGACGGCAACAAGTCGGAGACACTGAAAGAGGACAGGCTTGCCGCAGTATTTTATGTAGACACGACCAAACCGGAACTTGTATCGGTGACAGGTCTTGGAAAGAAGAATTATAACGCGTCGGAAATAGATGTAAAGTATGAACTGTTTGATGCCATGGGAATAGCAAAAGTGGAAGTCTACATAGATGGAGTCAGAACAAAAGAGATAACGGATGTGGAAGAGATAACACAGTACCTTGGTTCATTCAGCGTCTCACAGGGTATGAACCGCCACATAAGGCTGGTTATTACAGATAAGGCAGGAAATGTCACGGATACCGATGTGGCTGAAGACGGAAAGTATGTGGCAGATTTTAATAAAAATGTAACCATATCCACTAACATATTTATCCGATGGTATGCCAACAAGGCACTTTTTGTGTGCAGTATAGTGTGCGTGGCGTTACTGACAGCCGGAATAGTGGTTCTGGTTACAAGGAACAGGAAGAAAAAAGGAACACAGGAGAAATAGAATGGGTAATATTGATTATGACTATTTAGAAGATGGTTCGATTGCTGCAAGTGCAGTGACCGAATCAAAAAATGCGATATTCAGCCAGTCAGTTCTGTCAGTGTTGGTAATAATAATCGGAGTGCTGGTGCTTATTGCATTGTCAATAAGCATTGTCAATCTGATTATGAGTATCAGGATGAACAGAAGGATAGGAAATATCAGCTCAAAACTTGGAACAATACAGTCAGATAAAAATGATACAATCGGGATTGTGTTTTGTAAAAAGTGTGGAAGCAAGTATTCGGTGGCAGACAGACAATGTCCGTTCTGCGGTGAAAAGAGACAATAATTTTTGAAAAAACTCTTGACGTAGTAAAGTTTCTCTGATATACTACAAAAGCTGTTGAAACAGATATGGCGAGTTAGCCAAGTGGTAAGGCGTGGGTCTGCAACACCCTGATCGTCGGTTCAAATCCGTCACTCGCCTCTATATCAGAGATAATAATGACATCGATTACATTTGTGGTCGGTGTTATATTTTTATCCGAAGCGTTTTGCCGGTTTTGAGGATAAGGCAGGTGTTAATATGGATTTTGAAGTGAACGATATTATTAAAATGAAAAAGCCCCATCCCTGCGGAAGTTACGAATGGGAAGTCATGCGTGTCGGAGCTGATTTCAGGTTGAAATGTGTGGGATGCGGACATGAGATAATGATTGCAAGAAGAATAGTTGAAAAAAATACAAAATCTATTAAAAAAGTACAATAATTGGACTTGCCACGTTTTTTTTATTATGGTATCATATATCTTCGTGATATATTGATTTATATTCCTTGCTTTCTACTAAGATAGAAAGCCAATAGACCAGAAGGAGGTGCAGTACAGCATGAATAAGTATGAATTAACAGTTGTTGTTAACGCAATGACAGAGGACGATGTAAGAACAGCAGTCATCGAGAAAGTTAAGGATCTTGTTGCAAAGTGTGGTGGAACAATCACAGCTGTTGATGAAGCCGGCAAGAAGAAATTAGCTTATGAGATTCAGAAGATGAATGAAGCATTCTACTACTTCTTTAGTATTGACGCAGTAGCAGAGTTCCCTAACGCAATTGCTTCAGAACTTCGTATCATGGACAACGTTCTCAGATTCTTATGCGTTAACGTAGAAGAATAGAAGCTTAACGGCATATGCCGTAGAGGAGGCAGATTATGAACAAAGTAATCTTAATGGGACGTTTAACAAGAGATCCTAATATCAGTTATTCATCTGGTGAGAGACAGACTACAGTTGCCAGATATACATTAGCAGTAGACAGAAGACGCCGTAGTGACGGTGGAGAACAGACAGCAGATTTTATTTCCTGTGTAGCATTTGACAGAGCAGCAGAGTTTGCGGAGAAATACCTTCATCAGGGAACCAAGATAGCTGTAACAGGTCGTATACAGACCGGAAGCTACACTAATAGGGATGGACAGAAAGTTTATACAACAGATGTTGTAATTGAAGAACAGGAATTTGCAGAGAGCAAGAATAGTGCCGGTGAAGGGGGATATTCACAGGCAGCAGGCAGACCTGAACCAAGTGCTGCAGGAGATGGATTTATGAACATTCCTGACGGCGTTGAGGATGAGGGATTGCCATTTTAGAGAATTAAGGAGGTCTAGAAATGCCTAATCCAAGAGAAAACCGCGGAACAGATGCTCCAATGAAGAAGAGAATCAACCGTAGAAGAAAAAAAGTTTGTGTATTTTGTGCCGATTCAACTAACGTAATCGATTACAAAGATGCTAATAAATTAAAAAGATTTGTATCTGAAAGAGGTAAGATTCTTCCTAGAAGAATTACAGGTACATGTGCAAAACATCAGAGAGCACTTACAGTTGCAGTTAAGAGAGCAAGACAGATTGCAATCTTACCTTACACACTTGATTAATTATATCTGATTAACATAACCCCATGGTTCATATCCGAGTCATGGGGCTATTTTTATGTATGGAAAAAAAATTACCGGTGTGATATAATAAATTATCTATAGCTTTAGGAGATATGACATGGCAGGGAAAGAAAAGAGATTACGTAATCTGTTAAATTTATATCTTAGATATCCGATTATAGCAGGTATTGTATTTGCTGTTATGAATATAATGGTATATTTTATAAGTGTCAGGGCGGGAATCGTTGTTTCAATAGCGGTGCTGGCATATTTTGTATGGCTTCTTTTTATGATATTTAATAAGCATGTTGCTATATCTAAGGCACTTATGGATTTTGCCTCAGGATACGCACAGATGCAAAAGAAGTTGTTGGATGAATTTAAGGTTCCATACGGTCTTCTGGATAATCAGGGCAAAATACTCTGGCTTAATAATTCTCTTGGTGCAATTGTTGGTAAGGACAACTACCGGAAGAACATAAGTACGGTAATTCCCGAACTTTCCAAGATACAGATTGAACCGGGTAAGAATTTACAGGAATGTAATGTTGCAATTGGCAACAGAATATATAAGGTTTTTACCGAGAAAATTGACATGTCGGATTCCCCGGTTGACGTTAATATCCTTATAGCGGGAGCATCATCTGATTTGTATGCCATATATTTTATTGACGAGACTGAGATAACAGCCTGCAGAAAAGAACTGCATGATGAACGTTTTGTTGCGGCGCTCATATATATAGACAATTATGATGAGGCACTTGAAAGTATCGACGAAGTCCGCCGTTCGCTTTTAATAGCCCTTGTAGACCGTAAGATTAATAAGTATATTACTGCAGGTGAAGGCATTGTAAGAAAACTTGAAAAAGATAAATATTTCGTGGTAATGCGTTATAAATTCCTTGAAAAACTTAAAGAAGAACGTTTTGCCATTCTTGAGGAGGTTAAGTCCGTCAATATCGGAAATGATATGGCAGTTACGCTTAGTATAGGAATCGGAGCCATGAACGGATCATTCCTTAAGAACTATGAAATGGCAAGAGCAGCAATTGATCTGGCACTTGGACGAGGTGGTGACCAGACCGTTGTCAGAGATGGCAATAAGGTAACTTATTACGGCGGAAAGAGTAATTCCCTTGAGAAGAATACGAGAGTAAGAGCCCGCGTCAAGGCTCATGCACTCCGTGAACTTTTAGAGGGTACCGATAATGTAATCATTATGGGACATAAAATCAGTGACGTAGATGCCGTGGGAGCGGCAGTCGGTATATACACGGCGGCAAGAATTTTTTCAAAGAAAGCACATATTGTTCTTAATGACTTAACGACATCATTACTGCCTATAATTGATTTGTATAAGAACAGCCAGGAATACAGTCCTGATCTTTTTGTAAAAAGCGACGAAGCACTGGCGAAGGTAGGAAGCAATACATTACTTGTTGTTGTTGATGTAAACAGGGCTAATTATACGGAATGTCCGGAATTGATTGGTAAATGCAGACAGACGGTGGTTATTGACCATCATCGTCAGGCTGATGACCAGATTGAAAATGCAACACTTTCCTATGTAGAACCATACGCATCATCCGCATGTGAAATGGTTGCGGAGATACTTCAGTATATTTGCGATAATATCAGAATTAAATCAATAGAGGCAGATACTTTGTATGCCGGAATAGTTATTGATACCAATAACTTTACCAATAAAGCAGGGGCAAGAACTTTTGAAGCGGCAGCATTTTTACGACGTAACGGTGCAGATATTGTAAGAGTAAGAAAACTTCTGCGTGGCGATATGAACGAATACAAGGCAAAAGCAGAGACGGTAAGACACGCTGAGGTGTATAAGCACTATGCACTTTCCGTATGTCCAAGTTCGGGATTACAAAGTCCTACTATTGTAGGAGCACAGGCTGCCAATGAACTTCTTAACATTACGGGAATAAAAGCATCAATTGTTTTTACATATTACAACGATACAATATACCTTAGCGCAAGGTCTATAGATGAAGTTAATGTACAGCTTATCATGGAAAGGCTTGGCGGCGGCGGACATATGACAATCGCAGGTGCACAGCTTAAGGATATGTCATTGGAGGATGCCATAACACTTGTTAAAAAGACAATAGATACAATGGAAATGGAAGGAGCAATTTAATGAAAGTTATATTATTACAGGATGTTAAAGCACTTGGAAAAAAAGGACAGACAGTGGATGTCAGTGACGGATATGCAAGAAATTGTATTCTCTCTAAGAAACTCGGAGTTGAAGCAACGTCCAAAAACCTTAATGACCTTAAATTACAGAAGGCACATGAAGAAAAGGTTGCTAAAGAGCAGCTTGAAGAAGCCAAGGCTTTTGCAGCAAAAATGGCGGACATGGAAGTAATTGTTTCTATTAAATCAGGAAAAGACGGAAGAACTTTCGGTTCAGTATCATCTAAGGAAATTGCAAATGCTTTTAAGGAACAGCATGGAATGGAAATAGATAAGAAAAAAATTGTTCTTGATGAGCCAATCAGAAGTGTGGGAACTACAATTGTAAGCGTAAAGCTTCATAAAGATGTTGTTGGAAAGCTGAATGTAAGAGTCAGAGAGGCATAGAAGTATGGATGAACCACTTTTAAAGCGTATTATGCCCCATAGTACAGTTGCCGAACAGTCCGTGATTTCATCAATGCTTATGGATAAAGATGCCATAGGAATAGCATCGGATATGCTTACTAAGGACGATTTTTATACCGGCCAGTATGGAATCATGTTTCAGGCAATAACGGAACTGGATAAGGAAAATAAGCCGGCAGACATTGTTCAGGTGCAGGACAAATTAAAACAGATGGGCGCACCGGAGGAACTGGCAGGAATTGATTTTTTAAGGGAAATTCTTAATGTAGTGGCAACGTCCGCCAACATTAAGGGTTATGCCAAGATTGTAAAGGAAAAATCTGTTCTGCGCAATATGATTAAGGTCGCACAGAAAATAGAAAATGAATGTTATGATTGCAAGGATGAAGTGGATAACATACTTGCCGATGCGGAAAAGGATATTACCGCAGTAAAGAACAGCGGGACAAGTGAGGAGATAACACCTATAAGCGATGTTGTTATTGAAGCACTTGACAGGATGGATGCGGCATCCAAGGCAGGCGGTAAAATTACGGGAATTGCCACAGGGTTTAAACATCTTGACTACAAAACAGCAGGACTCCAGAACTCGGATTTTATTCTTGTTGCGGCAAGACCATCCATGGGTAAAACGGCATTTGTCCTTAATATTGCACAGTATGTTTCTGTTAAAAATAAGACGACAACTGCCATATTCAGTCTGGAAATGTCAAAAGTCCAGCTTGTCAACCGTCTTATCTCTATGGAATCCAAGGTTGATTCCAAAAATATACGAACGGGAAGCATGAGTCCGGCAGAATGGAGCAGCGTATCAGAGGGTGCTTCAAGGGTAGGTATGTCCCACCTTATAATTGATGATACACCGGGAATTTCCATTGGAGCATTGCGTAACAAATGCCGTAAGTTCAAGAGAGATAATAATCTCGGTCTTATAATAATCGACTACATACAGCTTATGACAGCAGGTGGCAGAAGTGAATCAAGACAGCAGGAAGTATCGGAGATTTCAAGAGCATTGAAAGGGATTGCAAGGGAGCTTAATGTTCCTGTAATCGCATTATCCCAGTTAAGTCGTGCTGTTGAAGCAAGAGATAATAAAAGACCGATGCTTTCGGATTTGCGAGAGTCAGGTGCCATCGAGCAGGATGCGGACGTTGTTATGTTCATATACAGGGATGAGTATTATCACAAAGACAATGCTGATAACAAAGGCAAAGCCGAGATAATCATAGCCAAACAAAGAAACGGTCCTACAGGAACTATTGACCTTGCATGGATTGGAGATTTAACAAAATTTGCGGATTTGGAAGTTCAATATAATCACGAAGAAGAGTAAGTGTCATACTTGCTCTTTTTTTGTAAAAGTAAGTCGAAGAAAAAATATTTTTTTCCCCATATGGGATGGTATAATTAGTGAAAAAATTAAGGGGACATATTATGAAAAGATATTTAATTTCAGAAGCTTCTGCAATCACAGGTCTGGAGGCTCATGTACTCCGGTATTGGGAAGAAGAGCTTGGCATGAAAATCCCAAGGAATGAATTGGGACATCGTTATTATACAGATACAGAAATTGAAATTTTCCAGAAAGCTAAGGAAATGAAAAATAAGGGTTATCAGCTTAAGGCAATCAAAACTGAGATTTTTGGAAAAGCGGATATAATACCTATACATATGGAGCATGAACAGGGAGAGCTTGAAAGTGAGGAGCAGAATACAAGGGATGTCCGTATGGAACAGTTCAAAGCGATTATCGGCAGCATTCTCACAGAAGCTCTTAAGGAAAATAATGTGGAACTTCATGAAAAAGTGGTAAAGGAAATGGACTATCTTTTTCGTGTGAATGATGAGGCGGCAGAGGAACGCTATAAGAAGCTTGATGAAACAATACGTAGCTGCCAGCGGTCTGGCAAAGAGGCGGCAGCAGGTAAGGATACACGTTTCAAGCATAGGAAGAAAATGAAGAAACTGTAAAAATATAACACATAACGGATAGGACAGTCAACAGACGTTGGGCTGTCCCTTTTTATCACGCTTTTTTGCAGACTTCTCTTGAAATTATCACAATTTTATGCTATCATAATTATAAACGAACGGTCGGTATATACAAAGGAGAGAAGCAACATGAAAACAACCGAGCAACAGCACAATGAGCGCAAACGCGAAATAATGGAAAAGTGCTTTGAATGTTATGCTGAAAACGGGCTCACGGGCACCGGGATCAAAGCGCTTGCCGATGCATGCGGATGCACAAAGGCAAATCTTTATTCGTATTTTAAAAACCTCGACGAACTGATCATCGAGTCAACGGCATACTGTATGGAAAAGGTCGAGGACGACTTTATGGAGATGGCACCCACCGACCCCAATGATGTTGTCCGATTTGTGAAGGAGGTTCCCTACTGGACGGCTAAAAAGCATGGAAAAAAATATCGGCTGATGTATCAGATCTATACTCATCCGAAGTATATCGAGCACGGCAAGAAGTTTTTTGAGGGTGTCAACGAGCGCTATACCGAGTATGCCAAGCGGCTTGAGCCGAAGATAGGTATTCCGTACACGGTAATCACGCCGCTGATTTTTATATTCGTCCGCGCCTGTGTACACTATGCGATGTTCGAGGACGAATATTACCTGAAATCCCAGATGGAGATCTTAAAGCAGGGGGTTGCCCTGTTCGTGGATAAGTACAAAGCAAACCAAGCATAAGCCGGTCAGCCGCTGCTCATTTACGGCGCGGGCAGAGGTGCAAAACTCCGCCGTAATAACAATTCCGAACGGAGGAAAGAAGATGAAAACAGGGAAAAAACTACTCACAGGCTCACTTTTGGCGCTTTGCGCCGTTCTTTTGGTGCTTTGCATCGTGCTTGCCATAGGATGGAGCAAGGCGGCAAAAACCGACACTGCACTGCCGGAGGTGCGGAACAACGGCACGGCGATCCAGTGGAAATACAGCGATGAAACCGATTGGCGCGACCTTGTGGCGCTTACCGAGCTGCGGGGCGCTGCCGGAGAAAACGGCAAGGACGGAGCCAACGGTAAAGACGGCATTAATGGCAAAAGCATAGAAGTACAAAGAGCAACGGAATACATACAGTGGCGCTATGAGGGCGATGAGTGGCAGAACCTTGTGGCGATAGCCGACATCACAGGCCCCACCGGACAGAACGGTAAGGACGGAGCAAACGGAAAAACGTCGGAGTTCCGCGTGAACGAAAACACATTGCAATGGCGCTATGTCGGCGATGAAATATGGCTGAACCTCTACGACCTTACCGCATTAAAAGGTGCGGATGGCAGAGACGGCATTGACGGTAAAGACGGCATAAACGGGCAAGACGGCAGGGACGGTGCGGACGGCACAAACGGACAAAACGGCTCTGACGGCAAAGACGGTAACACCCCGTTTATCGGCGAAAACGGCAACTGGTGGATCGGAGAAATCGACACAGCCGTAAAAGCCGCAGGGATTGACGGTGCTGACGGTGTTGACGGTGAAAAGGGTGATAAGGGCGACAAAGGTGACCCCGGCGAAAAGGGAGACAAGGGAGATAAGGGTGACAAAGGCGACAAGGGCGACCCCGGTCAGAACGGCGGAAGCTCCGGGTATTTTTACGGCACGGGGTATGTACCGTCAACTCATCTTTCAGACGGTGCAGTTCCCCTGTACTATCGGGAAATGCATAACCGCGGCGGGCTTATATCGTACAACGGAACAACACTCAGGCTGAAAAAAGGACATACCTACAATGTGTGTGTAAGCGGCATGGTTAATGCGATGACAAATGATAATAGCGGAAAGCATTCCGTTCGGATGACTGACGGTTACGATGATGACTATTGCAGATATATTACACTGATAGAACAAAACAGCAGGGGATCAAATTCTCTCTGCTTCAACAGAATATATGACCTTACCGGCGCGAAAAACGATGTTGAACTCAAATTTTCGCTGGAGCAAGGTGATTACAAAACCTATCTGCTTTCATTCAGTGGCTCTGTTACAATCACCGCTCTTGACTGAGCAGATATACACGAAAACGGAGGTAATGAGAAATGAAAAAATTGTTACTTGGAATCACATGTATGCTTATGGTGCTGGGGCTTATCTTTTCTGCCGAATGCGGCAAACAGCCGACAAGTCCGGCATCGGATCGGCCGGAGGTGCGGAACAACGGCACGGCGATCCAGTGGAAATACAGCGATGAAACCGATTGGCGCGACCTTGTGGCGCTTACCGAGCTGCGGGGCGCTGCCGGAGAAAACGGCAAGGACGGCGTCGACGGTAAAAACGGCGAGAACGGAAAAGACGGCATAAACGGTACAAACGGAAAAGACGGAGTCGATGGCAAAGACGGCATTAACGGCACTGACGGTATTAACGCCAAAAACATAGAGGTGCAGCGAGCCAAATCCTACATACAGTGGCGTTACGAGGGCGACGAGTGGCAGAACCTTGTTGCGATATCCGACATCACAGGCCCCGCCGGACAGAACGGTAAGGACGGAGCAAACGGAAAAACGCCGGAGTTCCGCGTGAACGAAAACACCCTGCAGTGGCGTTATGCCGGCGATGAAATATGGCTGAACCTTTACGATATTTCGGCTTTGAAAGGTCTTGACGGCAGAGACGGCGCTGACGGTGCGGACGGCAACACCCCGTTCATCGGCGAGAACGGCAACTGGTGGATCGGAACTACCGATACGGGAGTGAAAGCCGCAGGTGTTGACGGAGAAAAAGGAGATAAAGGCGACATCGGCGATAAAGGTGACAAAGGCGACAAAGGCGACAAGGGAGATAAAGGCGACAAGGGCGACGCCGGTCAGAACGGCGGCTGTTCGGGGTATTTTCATGCAAAAGCGTCAATAGGGACGGCTCTTCTTCAAAACCATGCCGCAAGATTTGAATTTACCACAAAAATAAACAAAGGCGGTTTGATTTCAGCTTCCGCAAATGAAATTACACTGAAAAAGGGACATATATACAATATCACCATAAGCGGCTCTCTGGGAGTCAGCTCAAACGCTTCCGATAACAGCGGTTTTTATGGCATCCAAATGACAGACAGCAGTGAGGATGCAGATTTTTGCAGGAATATTACACGCATAAAAAGAGATGGAACAAAACTCCCGTATAGTAACGACTATCATTTCTTTAACTTCAACAGAATGTATGACGCATCAGCCAGAGATATAACATTGAAATTTTTATTTGAGCAATCGGAATATAATACACTTCTTGAGGGGTTCAGCGGCACCATTACAATCACCGCTCTTGACTGAGCCGACATATACGAAAACGGAGGTAACGCAACATGAAAAAACGAATACTCAGCATCCTGCTCACCCTTTGCATGGTGCTATGCCTTGTGCCGACAACAGTATCGGCAGCGGAGACCGGCGCGATGGATAGTATCCCCGCAAAATTTGATGTGGAGATCGATCTTTGCGGCAGAACAAGCGACATCAACATCAAGGATAGCAAGACATACTATATCTATTCGTCCTCAAGCGATCCGGACTTTGTCTGGACCAAGAAGATCCAGATCAACGGAAAGAAGGCGGCGCCGCACATCTTCCTGGATAACGTGAATATTCAGGTGAAGGAGAACGCCAAGACGCCGGCCATCGAGCTGCATGGAAAGGCGTCGGCGTATCTGTACTTTATCAACCGGGACAGTAAGCTGACGGGAGGCGGCGGCCGCGCGGCTATCCAGAAAAACCGCAGCGAAGGACAGCTGTGCGTACAGGTGATGCGCGGTACCACCGTGACGTGTCAGGGCGGCTATTCCGGCGCGGGCATCGGCGGCAGCTATGCCATCCGGTATTTTGGGACCACCTATTACAACATTGATATGTACGGTCACGGCGTGAATATGCACTTCGGCTCGCAGACGAACCCCTCGCTTTGGAGCGGTACCATCATCGCCAAGGGCGGCAAATACAGCGCGGGCATCGGCGGCGGCAGAAACGGCAGCGGCGAGAAGCTGTATTTCTACTCCGGTAAAATCGAGGCGACGGGAGGCGAAATGGGTGCCGGCATCGGCGGCGGTCAGTTCGTCCCGGCGCGCGATATCACCATCACCGGCGGCGAGGTGAACGCGCACGGCGCATACGGCGCGGCCATCGGCGGCGGACGCTGGTGTCACGGTCAGAATATCACCGTGACGGACGCGAAGCTGAAGCTTACAACAGGCTATAATCAATTTGGCTCGAACGCGGCAGCTATGGGCTACGGCGATCTTGTATACTCAAGCAAGGTATACAGCACAGTGCTAAGATATATAGGAGATTTTGTCAGAAACCCCCTGCCCGAAGACTACAAGTCCATCAAAATAGGCTCATACAATGGAAAGCTGATAAAGCTGAAGGTTGAGGCGCAAGCCATCAACCGCAACGATGATTTTACTTTCTTCTGGAATCTGTATGATATTCTGATTCCCAACGAGAACGGGCGCATCGACGTGCAGCTGCTGACGCTGCCGTACGTGAAGAACTACGGCTGGGCGATCAACGCAATGGAACTGGAGCTGATCGACGACCCCTGCAACGGGAATCACGACTTCGGCTGGGTCGATCGGCAGTCGTGCCACGTCTGGGCATGCCGGAATATGAAATGTCAGGCGCGTGACCCGGTGGCACCGGAGTCCGCAAGTAACGGCAAGCACGCATCCAGCGGCTGGAACACGGAAAAGCACCGGCTGCTCTGCGATGTGTGCGGCCATGTGATGGAAACGGACACGAAGGCGCCGGTGCTGGAGGTGCTGAAGGACGGCGAGATCTATACCGCCGAGGATGTCCGCGATGAAAAAACGCTTGAGGGAAAGCCGGGCGCGTACACCTTCACCGTCAGCGATCCGGCGGCATCGGGAGAGGCGTCCTCCGGTATCAAGTCGGTGACCATCAACGGTGTGGAGCAGACAGTTGGCTCTACCTATTCTCTTCCCGCACCCGACGGCGGCAACAATGACGCGGGAGCGGAATATACCGTCGTGGCGACAGACAACGCGGGCAACCGGACCACGGCAACGGTGACGGTCTACCGGCGGCACCGGGTGCAGGTGATAAGTCCGGATAGAAGCAAGACGTATGTGGATAAGCTGCTGGCGCACAATGAGTATCTGATCCTCACGATGAAGCTGCCGGAGGATGCGGCGGTAAAGCTGACCGATGAGACGGATGGGACGGAGATCCCATACAACAAAGACAAGGAGCAATTCGCGGTAGGCCTGATCGACAGGAGCCGGACACTTTTGCTGGAGTATTCCACGGTGTATCCGCAGGTGGAGCTCGAGTTGGGGCAGAGCCAGCGCTTTACGGGATACAGCGCGGATACGGACGAAACGTACTATCTCAAGGCTGTACGCAAGGATACGGACAATAACCGCTATTCGGTGGCCGTAAGGATCGACACAACAAACGCCACAGAACCCGGCTGCTACTTCAGTTCGCCGAAGCGCTACACACAGGAGCAGCTGGCGGAGATGGATAAGCAAGGCAATATTCCCTGGATCGAATACAAGCACCCGGGCGCGGAACCGGGGGTCATCATCATCTACAGGCCTGAGGCCCATATAGACACCGCGGAGTATGACGCAAATGGCAGCTGGTATGTCTACGCCAAAGCCGAAAACGTCAAGGGAACGGACTATGTCTCTACACCGAACCTGATCGCCGATGCGGAGGCTCCGAAAGCCATTGATCTTTCTACCGGTGAGGAACTGAAGAACAGTGGGAGATATTACGGCGATCTGCGGTTCAGGGTAGAGGAGGAGTCCCCTTTCACGGTGTGGTACCGCAAACCCCAGGTGTCTGCGGATTATACCGTTTTGCTGCCGGATGAGGATGGCTGTTATACGATCCCCGCAGATTACGAGAGCGGCAAGGACCACAACATTCTCATCGAAGACGCCTGCGGGAACAAGAGCCAGTACCTTTGGCTCCGTGCTACGTGGAACTATCTGATGGATGTGGGGCAGGAGGGTCGTTATTGGGATGAGCCAACTGTGCTGCCGCTGCGTATTTCCAAAACGCAGAAGCTGGAAGAGGAACTCTCCAAGATCAAGATCGGGGTCAAGTCGGCTCATAGCGGCGGGAACTGGATGCTTGTCAATGTCGATTGGACGATTCCGGAGACCTATGATCCGCAGTCCCCGCGGGAGCAGACCTTCACGGTCAACGGAACGGTGATCCTGGCGGGCACAAAAGACAACGAAAAGAATCTTTCGGAGCTGGATGTTGTCCCGCGTCCGGGAGAGGAGCGGAAGAAGAACATCTCGGTGCAGGTGACCGTGGAGGGCGACCCGCAGTATAAGGTGACGGTGCAGGATTGCGAAAACGGCAGAGTTACGGTGGTGAATGCTACGGAAACCGCTGAGGACGGTACGCCGCTGTTTTACAAGGACGAGCCTGTCGTGCTCTCCATTGCACCCGATATGGGCTATATGCTAAGCACGCTGTCCGTCAACGGTACCCCCGCCGCCGTTGCGGTTGGAGACGATACCTATACCTTCGCCCAGCCGGAGGGAGATGTTACCATCACCGCAGCATTTGAAATGCGCAACGATCATACCGTAGCATTTGACGCTAACGGCGGCTCCGAGCCTGAGGATCTGCCCGAGGAGGTCACCACCGCAATGCCCGCCAAGAAGGTATTGCACGGCAGCGAGTATTATCTGCCGGAGTGCGAGTTTATTGCACCCGAAGGAAAACAGTTCAAGGCATGGCATATAGACGGTACGGAGTATCCGGTGAACGTCCCTGTGACCGTCACTGCTGACATCACAGTCAAGGCGCTGTGGGAAAACGTGTGCTATACGATCACCTTCGATACCAACGGCGGCAGCGAAATCGCACCCGTTACGCAGGACTACGGCACACAGATCACCGCTCCTGCCGACCCGACAAGAGAGGGTTACACCTTTATGGGTTGGGATAAGGAAATTCCCACGACCATGCCTGCGGAAAACATCACAATTACGGCGAAATGGAAAGACATCGAAAAGCCCACGGGTGAAATTAAAATCAGCGAGAACAGTTGGAAAGTGTTCCTCAACAATATCACCTTTGGTCTGTTCTTTAAGGGCGCGCAGGAGGTGACAATCACCGCAGCCGACAACAGCGGCGAGATGGTAACGGTTGAATATCTGCTGTCAGATAAGGAATTGACAAAAGCTGAGCTTGACGGCATGGCCTTCACAGCGTACACCGTACCGTTTGGCATTGAACCCAATAACGAATATATTATCTATGTCAGACTGACCGATAAGGCGGGCAATACGGACTACATTTGCTCGGACGGCATCGTTCTTGACGGAACAAGCCCGGTTATCACAGGCATAGAAAACGGCAAGACCTACTGCGAGGCGCAGACGGTCACCGTTGACGAGAAGCATATTGGCACCGTCACTGTAAACGGAACGGAGGTCACGCTTGATGAAAACGGCAGCTTTGTCCTCTCTCCGGCAGACGGCGGGCAGAAAATCGTTGTCACCGACAATGCGGGCAACACCGCCGAGATGACCGTAACGGTCAACGACGGGCATACCTTCGGTGACTGGACATCAAACGGCGATGGCACACACACCCGCCAATGCACGGCAGACGGCTGTACGGAAGGCGTCGAAACGGATAATTGTACCGATGAGGATAAAAATCACAAATGTGATATCTGCGGAAAGATAATCTCCAACCACATCGGTGGTAAGGAAACCTGCAGGGATAAGGCAGTATGCGAAGTCTGCGGCAAATCCTACGGTGAGCTTGATCCGAATAACCACACCGACTTAAAGCATTTCCCGGCAAAGGCGGCCACCGAGGATTCCGAGGGCAATATCGAGTATTGGTACTGCAGCGGCTGCGGAAAGTATTACAGTGACAAAGACGGCACCAAGGAAATCGCCAAGGCCGATACTGTAACGGCGAAACTGCCGAAGTATCCTCAGACCGGCGACAACAGCAACCTCATGCTGTGGATCGCACTGCTGCTTGCCAGCGGAGGAGCTGTTATCGGCACAACGGTTGTCAGCAAAAAGAAAAAGCACAACAGCTAACAAAGTAGTATAACTCACACGGCGGCTATCGGAAACGGTAGCCGCTTTTTTTGAAAAGTGCCGGACTTGCGGAACAGACAAAGGCGGATATAATACCTATACATATGGAGCATGAACAGGGTGAGCTTGAAAGTGAGGAACAGAATACAAGGGATGTCCGTATGGAACAGTTCAAAGCGATTACCGGCAGCAGGTAAGGATACACGTTTCAAGCATAGGAAGAAAATAAAAAAACTGACTTGAAAAGTGGACATTCGTTAAGATATATGATAACATAAAAGTATCAGTAGTTTATCGTGAAAAAAGGAGAGGTGATATTGGGTAAACAATTAATAGTAATTGTTTTGAACGTGGTGATGGCGGTTATACCATGTTGTGTTTCAGTAAGGGCAGATGACTCCGGATACGTGAGTGGCATAAGGTAGACCAGTAAAAGGTACACGCAGGTCTATGCCGGTAATAATCTTAATGAGTATTAATGAATTTACATATTTGATTACTAAATGTTTTTACTCAACGGTTGAAAAGGCAGCACATCGAATAACATAGCATATGTGGCAATATAGATATACAGGGAGGACAAAGATATGAAAAAAACATGGATAATTATTCTGTCGACTATTCTTGCAATAGTCGTGGTGCTTCAGATAGCGGTAATGGTATTTCTCAATTCCACAGGGATACATATAATTTCTAAATACGCAAGGTTTAATACAGGAGGAAAGGGATATGTATACAATACAGTTACCAAGGAATGGGAAAGAGAAAATATCAGCTGGTATATTGACCTGTTAGTTCGCAATAAGAAAGCAGACGGAGTATTAAGTGTAGAGGATTACGGAAAATTAACTGGAAACAGGCCTGTTATATCGGTTGATATGTCAAAAGATTTCTGTAAAATCTTTTTTTCTACTACTGTAACGAAATACAATGAAAACGGTGGAATAGAAGATATAAGTACTATTGTTCTATACCGATTCATATACAACAGGGAAACAGGGCAGATTATTATCGAAATCTGGGATGAAGATGCAGGTACTAAATATCTGGTTAATGCAGATACAAAAGAAGAAGCAGAGATAATTTTCAATTCATATATGAAAAAATTGTCAGACTAGACAAACGGTGAATAAATACATAATTACAGCTTATTCTGCCAATCATAACGAAAACCATAATATTTCATTTTAACGAAAGGATATTTTTCTGTAAGTTGTATAATTCTTGATTTCATTTCTTTAAAAATGTTATGAGGAAGTAATCGGTGCATAATAATAAAAAAACCATAGAAATGGGAGTTGTCAATTTCTCCGTTTCCTTTTAGAATAAGCAGCTGTTTTTCTTTTTTATTGAGGGAAGGCTTTTGCTCAAACAGGCGGTTATATATTCGGCTGCCGTGGGCACAAAGATTGCGGATGATAGTCATACTGTGCATATAATTCCCAAGTATTTCAGAAGCGTGAGACGTTGTCAGACCAAAATTCAACGCAACGACATTTTTAATTTTATTTTCTGAAATGGAATATAAAATTGAAATATCTGAAATTGTTAGTAAGTCTACATATACCCAAAGTGGTAGAGGATGCTCGGTTTCTTTGATAAAGTGTTTTAAATACGCTTCGTTGGGCAAACGTTTCATAGCTTGCATATTTGCTTTTTTGATTATCTGTTTGTATTTCAGTGTGTCGGTGAAAAATTCTTCATTCAGGTATCCGAGGGGGCCATGTAGTCTGGTAAATTCGTAGGAAAATAATGATTTCATCTGTACTTCTATGATTTCAACATATTGTAGGATTATATGTCGTAATTCATAATCGAAATTATATATATCCATTATATTTTGGAATGAAACTGAATTGTAAAAGATATCATTTTTACGAAATAAGACCACGGGAACGAAGAATATCAAGCTGTTAATCGACTGTTTTAAAGTCTTTGTCCGCCATCAAAATCTCCTTGTATTAGAATAACAAAACGCCCCCAAGTGTGCATATGTTACCATAGAGGCATGGGGGAGATGTTAATAACATTCTAACATATACTAAAGGAATGTCAAGGTTTAGTTTTTATTATTGCATATACTTATAAGTAAGACAAGGAGGCAATAATCTGTAAATCTTTTAAGGTTGTTTTCCAATCGGTTTTATGATACAATGTGTTAAAATATATGTGATTGCGGGTGAGAAAATGAACACATACCGAATAGCCGTTTGCGATGACGATCCGGTCATGAGAGAACAATTGCATTTTTTCTGCAGGGAGCTGCTGGACGGAGAAAGTATTCCGTATGCGATAACAGCTTTTCCCTCTGCCGAGGAACTTGAGAAAAGGATGAATTCTGATGTTGAGAAACCGTTCAATCTGCTTATCTTGGATATTCAGATGAACGGCATGACGGGACTGGAGCTGGCGCGTTCTCTGCGAAGCAAGGACGACCGTATTTCAATTATATTTGTGACCGCATGCGACAATTATCTTTCCGAGGGCTATGATGTACAGCCCATTCATTTTCTTCTTAAACCGATTTGCCGGGAAGCACTGGCAAATGCAATCCGTACGGATCTTAAATTGAATTACTTACCCAAAGCAGTCACGCTTAGCATCGGTAATAAGATGCTGCATTTCTCCGTGTCGGAAATACGTTATGTAGAAAGTTATAACCACAACATAATCATTCATCAAAGTTCCGGAAACAGCAACACCTATTATCTTTCTCTTACCGAGTTTGAAGAACAGCTTCCAAAAGGTCATTTTTCACGTTGTCATAAAAGCTTTCTGGTGAATCTGAGCAGAGTAAAGGAACTCAGACGGACGGACCTAACGCTTCGAAATGGTGATATGCTTCCTGTGGGGCGTACATACTATAAAGCCTTTCAAAGCGCATTTATACGATATATAAATCAATAAAATCAGCGGGTGTCATTTTCAAATGAATGACACCCGCTGATTTTATTATTTTTTCGGAATTTTTAAAGCGGTCTGAACAGTAAAAACATTTTCATCCGAAATAAAAATGTCCAGCATACTGTGATATTTCTCTGCGACAGCGTTCATAAGCTTTAATCCAAAGCCATGACTTTCCTTTTCATCCTTTGTAGAAATATACTGCCCGTTCTTATCCTGTTTTGGCTCTTCAATAAACGAATTCTCACATTTTACGGCGAGAAAACCGTTTCGTTCCTCTGCCTTGAATCGGATAAAGCTTTTTTCCGTGCAGCGCGAGGCCGCCTCTATAGCATTATCCAACATATTCATAAGCAGCTCGCACAGTTCATTTTCGGAAATCGGAATCTCTGCGGACACCGAAGCAGTGGCATCAAATGATATTCCCGCCCGTGCCGCTCTGTAGGCAGCATCCTGCAAAATAGCATTGACAACGAAATTTTTGGAAAAGTGTGTTTGCGCCAGGTGCTCGCACTGTCCTCTCATATCCTGCAACATTTTGCCCAGAGTTTCATAGTCTTCCTTTTTGTAAGCTGACTCCAAGGCAACAATTCTGTGTCTTTCCTCATGCCTGATTGCCTCACTTGCCCTCATTTTGCTTTCGATGGCACGATATCCGTCCAGAATCAGCTGATTGTGCAGGCGGAGCGCCTGTGTTTCCGTTCGCTGCGTGACAAAGGCGCACATCACTGCATATGTAGAAATTACAGCACAAACAGCAGTCAGCCAAACGGTAATCCAATACAAAAGTTCCCCATAATGCCCAAGCTCAACTATATCACGGAACATCTGCACGATATATCCTGCAAGATACCCATTTACGGCGGCAGATATTCCGAAAGCAATCAACAGTGTAGTAAAGCTGACCGCCGTAGTGATTCCAAAATACTTCCAAAATTTCCGCTGTCGGTTCATTGCAAGAAAGAGAATCAGTAACAGTATAAAGAAGAAGCCAACCTCCCGGCGGATAAGAAAATCGACCAACCGGTTATTCAGGAAGAAATAGCCCATTCCCTTTGTAATCCACTGTGCCGTAAGACCGGCAGCCGCAAGAAGCAGCGGAATCAGACTCCAGTCGGGCTTTTTGTGTGCAACTCCCAAAAGAAATATACCCACCACAAGAAGTAAAATCGCTGCGGTTACGCCGGCGGGAATTCCGTAAAAATTAGCATATGCATAGCTCTCAGTCGCATCGTATTCTACTGGTACAAAGCGAGCAGCCGGAGGAAACACCAAGCTGGTTGTACTTTTAACTACACATGTCATTGTGACATGGCATTCTTCATTTCTCGGCATAGGAATTACTGCCTGTGTCTGTCCCGCTGCCCCTGCAGGGACAGTGGACGAGGAGTGCCATACCTCAACTCCGTTGATACAAACCGTAAGCTCCAACCCTGCCGTTTCAAACACCAGATTCCCGTTTTCCTCTGTCGGCGGAAAAACAGTTTCAAGCCGAAAACTCTCCCCTGTTTGAGGCATAACGGTATAATCCAACGAACTTTCGGAGCCGTCTGTCCCAATTTTGACAGAAGACTGCCAATCAATATAGCGAATCGACATGTCCGTCTTAATAAAAAACTGCAGAAAACGCATTGTCCCCAAACAAAGCAGTATAAAAACGGCAGTACAAACAACCTGCAGGCAGCGTTTCATATTCGAAATTTCATTCCTTCCCATTCAACTTCATAACTCGGAGCGCCGAACTTTTCATCATTATTTTACTGGCTTTTTTCTCGTTTTGCAAGAGATATTTCACACTTCACCCCGTCTACAGCGTAAACAACTGATACACAGCGTAAACGGCACGATAGAGGCCGACATAATTTGATATAATGTAAGAGGCAAGTATAACAGAATACTTTATGATTTGCTACGGCAAATCCCCGCCCGAAAACAATCTTTCCCCCGTGAAAAGAAAAGGAGGACTCTCTATGTACAAAATGTACAAAAAATCCATTCTGAAGCGCTCGCTATGCGCGCTGCTATCGGTCATAGTACTCGCAGCATGTCTGCCCCTGTCGGTCTTTGCCACCGACCCGAGTGAGCCGCAGTTTTCATCGGATGCCGCTAATACTCTGATGAAAAACACAAAACCCGCTGGCTTTGACAATACAACCAACCCTTACGGGTATGCTGTCGGCCGTCCCTTTGCAATGGTTGAAAAAAACGAACTGCTTTATTTTGAGACATACGGCACGTCCGCAACAGGCAAAATTGCGGATGTAGGAACCCCGGAGTCTCTCAAGAACTTTATTTCCAAAAAAGGAACCGCTTCCGATGCCTCTCTGCCCAATATGGACATCAGTGCGCTTCAGACGTACTATGCGTTTGTCCAGTCCGTTTCCTTTGACCCGTTCGGCTCAGGCAGGAGAGACCATGTTGCCTATGTAGGTCTTAATAAGTCGGATAAGCAGGTCTATCTTCATATATATGATACAAGAACGGGAGAATATAAAGGCAAAAAGTGCGTCGGCGAAATGAACTGGATGTTTGACAACAATGGCCTTATTCGTGCTCGAAACTATGAAACCAATGCCTATCTGAGCATTACCGCAGGCGACTTTGACGGAGACGGCAAGGACACGCTGATCATCTATGTTCCGCACACAAAACGCTCTACAACCTTGACGCAGACTTTTGATTACGAACCTTTTGTCGGTTGCTTTCTGTATGAATATTCCTTTACCGGCAAAAACAGCTTTGTATTATTAAATAACTCAAGCATTATGGGAGAAGGAAAAAAACTCGGCTTCGGCTATGATATGCTTCATGACTCCTACAAAGAATTATATAACAACCCGAATGCCACTACTGTAAATCCCTCGCCCGGAGCAGCGAATGACAGCATGGGCGGAAGCGCTGCCGCGACATTTGCGAACCGCTTTAATAAGCTGGGCGTAGACATGGTGGTGGGCGATTTTAACGGCGACCGAATCGATGACATCGCCGTGCTGTCCTATTTCTTTGTAAACGGAGGAAGGGGCGGACATACGAATAAGAATGCATATCGCCCTCAGGTAAAAATTAAATACGGAAAAGCCGGCGGTGGTTCTACCGGCGGAGGCTCCTCTTTTGTGGACGGCGACGCCGATGATAAATTCTATGTTTGTCCGGTGGGAGAAACACGGCCTGCCGGCGTGGCTAATGATAACAGCATGAACGCCTGCAGCATCACAGCAGGAGACTTCAACAACGACGGATATGAAGATATCCTTGTTGCGGGTGCAAAAGCAAGAATTCTTTCGGGGAAAGGAACTACATATAAGGACACTGTTGCCTATACAACGCTCCTTAATAACGGAAACAGAGGCTTTGTACAATCCGAATACAGGACGATATCTGCCAACGGCTGGACAAGAAACAGCACCGCCACCACAGAGATTTTTCCGCCTTTAGCGGTAGAGGCTGTTGCTTTTAACGGTGCGAGCGCCGCAGATTTCGTCTTTATCAACGGCACACTGTACAACTATAATGCCCAGACCGGAGAACTTTACAAGCTCACTTCAAACGAATATTCTTTCCGCACAAACTCAAACGGCAAAACAAACAACTTCTGGTTTGAGAGCGAGATCGGCGGCAAGGACGAATTCTTCCGCTCGGTTGCCGTCGGAAACTTTGACGGCAACAATGCAGGACGTGAGCAGATTGTGTTTGTAACCTCTGCCGGAACCGGTAACGAGGATAAATATTCCTTCAGCAAGGGTATGATTTCCGCAACCTATCCGGATACAAGTGACAGCTATGAGGCGGCAAACGGCTTTGACCTGACGCTGTCATACTGGAGTCCGAACGAAGCGTACGGTGATTACTACGGCTGTACGGCTCAGGTACTTCTCACCGCCTGCGACAGAAACCAGGACGGTGTTATAGCCAAATATAAGGGCGTAAGCTATGCCTACAGCGACCCGGAGGTCAAGGCAGTCATACAGGCTGCGCCGTATTTCTCCGCGCTGAGTGACTCCGGCGAAAACGAAACCGCATATACAATCACAGAGAGTTTCGAGTTGGAGCAGTCCTCATCGAAGAATGTTTCCTTCAGCGTCGGAATGTCTTACTCTTACGGAGGGCTTCTCGCCCCCGTTGAGGTGAACATCTCGGCAGGCTACTCGCTTGAATGGAGCAAAACCTATTCCACGGCTCTGCAGAAGGAATATTCCCTGACGGTTAAGGCACGGGCGTACAACACGGTGCTTGTGTCCAGAACGCCTGTATTTATCTACGCCTATGAGATACTGGACGAAAACGGCAAATGGTCGGGAGATACCGCCATAACGCTTTCCATTCCGCAGCAGCCGGTATATCAACAGCTGAGCGTTGACGACTACAACGGCTTTGTTGATGAGTATAACGGTTATATGAATAACAAGAACTATCATGCCGTCATAAGGGAATCGGATAAAACAGACAAAGATAAAAAATACTATTATCCCTTGGTAAAAATAGATAAAGCGGCAAACTGGCTTGACGGAAACGAGGGCAACCCGTTTATGTACAATCAGCTCGGCTGGGGCGTTTACAGCAATTTGGGTGCAGAGCAGCTCAGTAAGCTCGCCATTCGACTCGGACATAACGGCGGTCTTAACGAGGTTTCGTGGCAAAAAAGCAATATAGAATCCGTTTCCGAAGAAATGTCGCACGGTTTTTATTTCAACTTCTCCATCAGCTACGGCGTGTTCGGCGACGGTATCCTATTCTCGCACGATGTGGGGTTTGAAACAAGCCTTAACTACAGCAACGGCTCGGGCGTATCCACCACAAAGACATCGTCCGAAGGCTGTACCGGCGTGGTCAATGATATCGACGGTCCGGATCTTGCCTCAAACGGAATCCCTTCAAACGTATACACGCAATATACTTTTGACTGGACGCTCGGTCAGTGGTTCCGACACCTTTACGGCGATGAAAACAACAAGACCATCTTTATAGGCTATAACTTGACAAATCTCAGTGCTCCTTCACCGGCAGTGGTCGACCTTGAGGCAGAACTGCTTGACGAAGACGAGATACGCCTTACTTGGTCGCAGCCCGATAAAACTCCCGGCTGGCCGGATGCGGTGGGCTACTATCTTTATCAAGTTGAAAACGGTGAATATAAAAGGATTTCAGATCTTATTCCTGTCGGCACGACCTCTTATGACATTTCCGGACTTAAAACCAATACAGAGTACGAATATGTGCTTACAACCGTTTGCAAGGTAGACGGAAAGGATAAGGAAAGTGCCTGGTCAAACTCTGCAACCATAACAACAGCAAAGAGAGACTATAAGGTCAACTATAAAATCGACAACGAGAAAGCCGCCGATATCAGTGTGCGGCACCTCGGCAATGTTAATATTAAATCGGGCGATGAGATCAATGAAAGCGATATTATTAAAATCAGAGTTTCGCCAAAGAACCGGCACTTTGAACTTGTGTCGCTGACTCTTGATAACGGCGGAGAAAAGACTGTATTCAGACCCGACAGCAACGGCAACATAGAGTGCGCGTTTGCACTGGGCGGCGAAGCTAACATATTCGTATCCACACGAAAAACATTCGATTCGGCTGAGGTCATCTTTGTCGGCGAATATAAGAACGGCGAAGACCTTCTCGGAACAGTTACCGCAAAGGTCGGTGAAACAGGTCTGCCTGCTCCGGGCGGCACGGTGAACGGCGATGTAACATTTACCGCTGTTCCGCAAAACGGCTATACACTGAAGTCGTGGAGAATAACAGATGCCGAAAACAATACGGATATTGTTAACGCGGCAGGCTCAAATACCTACACGCTTACCCTTGGCTCAACAAAATACACCGTCGAAGCGGAATTTGAAGGAGTTTCCGAAACCGATAGACCCGTGAAGCTGACCTATTCCGTTGCAAGCGGCAACGAAACCGGTATGGCGACAACAAAGCAGACCTATCAGTCCGATACCGCTGTTCCCGTGGGAACGAAAATCAACTTCATCGCTCAGGCGTCGGAAGGCTATAGGGTGCAAAAGCTCGTTATCACCAAAAACGGAATTCCCGACACGGTAATAACAGATAACAGGCTTTACGCTATGTACGAGTATGAGCTCACCGTTGATACCCAAACCGATATCAAGGTATACTTTACGGAGATCGAAAAATATACGGTCACAGTTGATATGCCGAATAAGAACGCCGAAATTACCGTTAAAAACGGGACATCGGATTTTGAAAGCGGTCAAAAGGTCAATTTCGGCGATGAAATCACCGTAACCGTCAAGCCGAAGGATGGATACCGTCTTGCCGACACAGAGAGCTGGTCCGATAACGGCGACGGGAGCTATACCTACAAGACCGGCAGAATCAAGATGGAAACGCATATCCGTGTGGCGGTAGAGGAAATTCCGGAATACACCGTCACCTTCCCGACAATGATTGAGGGCTGTGTGCTGACAGTGCGCAGCAAAAATGAAAAAATCACAAGCGGCAGTAAAATTCGTGAAGGCACAATTCTTGTTGCGAGTATCGTGCTTGAGCCGTCATATATCCTCAAAGGCTGGTACATCGGCGGCGAATTCAGTCCCGAAACCAACAAGACCGAAGTTTCCTTTACGGTGGACGGAGACACCCTTCTTTCCGTAATCGTTGAAAATGTAAAAGGCGACAAGGGTGATATCGGCATCGGAATCAAATCAGCAATTATTGACGAAAGCGGAAACCTCATTATTACTCTTACCGACGACACTGTGCATAACCTCGGGAAAGTAGTCGGTGCAAAGGGCGAAGCTGGTACTGCAGGAACCAACGGCATTAACGGTACCGGAATCAAGTCCGCTCATATCGACGCAGACGGTAATCTTATCCTCACCTTTACCGACGGAGTTATAACCAATCTCGGAAAAATCGTCGGAACGGACGGGAAAGATGGTGTCAACGGTAAAGATGGTACCAATGGCAAAGATGGCAAGGACGGAAAAGACGGTCTCGGTATTAAAGGATGCCGCATTGACGACGGTGGAGACCTGATAATAACCCTGACCGACAACACAACGCTGAATGCCGGCAACATTTCTGCAATCAGCGATAAAGTCAGTGTTTCCAAGCCTCTTGCAACCGCAGCAGTTTCTCTTTCCGGAGGGTCTCTTCTTTGGAATATTGTTTCGCTTGTTTCGGCGATTGTGAGGAAGAAAAAACTAATTTAATTCGGATGATTGTTCGAATTTAAAAGGATGCAAGACCTCCGGCTATCAGCGGCGGCGTTCTGACAGGTGCAACGGTATTTGATAAGAGGAAAAGGCATTCCGCCAAATAATCAAAGATAAGTAACAATTAACGAACCATCACGGAAACATCACAATTACGGCACAGAGGGCATAAAAACCGCTGTGCCGTATTTCTTTCCTTGGCGACTGTTTTTGAGAAATAAGCAATTTCTCGGGTATAACCCAACAGTTTTTTGCTGGATTACATGTATACTGTGTATATCACACTTATGCACTCTTCACTTTTGCCCCGGCAGCGGATACACGGATATCAACAGATACCAAATACAGCGAGGTAATTATGAAAACAAGGAGAAGCCCCTAACAATCATGTACACAAGCGAAACGCAACACTCAAGACCGTCTTAACAAAACGGTTTTTATATGCACGCCCTCATGCGGCTGTACTATGCCTTAAAGGATTATTGCCTCCTTGTCTTACTTATAAGTATATGCAATAATAAACAACATCAGTATATTGAAAGAGGAGATATATGAAAAAAAGAATATTATTTGCAGTTCTGGCAATGGTGCTGGTATTGTGCGGTTGTTCGATGAAAAAAGCATACAAAAAGGCAGTCCCCCGGATATGGATATCACAGAAGATGACACAACAGGTAATCCTGTAAAAGAACCGGAAATACCGGGAAATAAAGCCGACTGGACTATACTTATGTATGTATGCGGCTCCGACCTTGAATTCAGAAGACAGATATGCCAAATGGGGTAAAAATGCTTCTATGCTGCAACTGTTGGCATACATATACAAAGATAACTGGGTGTATTCGGAGAACACTATTGAATGATAAAATAGATAAAATAATAATGGCTCGTGCATTGCACGAGCCATTACGCATTATTCTTATTAGTTAGCTGAAATAGCGCCTACAGGACAAGCAGATTCGCAAGCTCCGCATGAGAGACATGTATCTGCATCTATTTCATAATGTGAATCACCAAGAGAGATAGCGCCTGCTGGACATCCTCCGGCACATGAACCACAACTTACACAAGAATCTGAAATAACGTATGCCATAATAGTTACCTCCTATGTATATTACAGTGTCATTATAATACGTCAATATAAAAATATCAAGAAACATTTATTTCAAAAAATTTGAAAAAATATACAGGCAACGCTTTACAATGGGTGTTGCCACTTTTTTTATGTTAGTATATAATGATATTTGTTATCTAAATGGTAATAATATATTATAAATATAGAATGTAAAGGAGAAATAACATGGCACAGATTAATAAAGATATGATTATTCATGATATCATCCAGATTGATACTGATATAATACCAATCCTTCTTGACGCCGGAATGCATTGCGTGGGATGCCCATCGGCACAGGGAGAATCTCTTGAGGAAGCATGTATGGTACATGGTATCGATGCAGATGCGTTGACAGTATTTATCAATAACTATCTTGCTGAAAAGGCAGCAAAAGCTGAATAATTATATGCTTACAAGACTATTTATAGGAAAAGATATTAATCAGGCAAAGAATACATTTGTGTGGACAGCTTTATCCGGAATAGTATACTCATTACAGTCGCTGATATTCCTTATTATTTTAACTAATCTTATGGGAAAATCAGCGGCTGGATTATATTCACTGGGAATAATGATAGCTAACCAGATGCTTACGGTGGGTAAGTATTCAGTAAGAAATTATCAGGTGTCTGATATTAATGAAAAATATACATTTGACCAGTATTATACGTTCAGAATATGTACCTGTGCCGCGGCAATGCTTATTACCATAGGCTGGGTTATTTTTGGCGGATACAGAGGCGATGAAGCGGTAGTGATCATAAGTCTTACGGTATATAAGATGGCTGAATGTATGTCTGACTTGTTTGAAGGACTTTATCAACAGAGGTTCAGATTTGATATAAGCGGAAGAAGTCAGTTTACAAAAGACCTTATTATGATAATATGCTACGGCGGAATGTTAATTATTACAAAAGATGTTGTTTTGTCCTCTGTCGTGCTTGCAGTTGTATCATTTGTACTTATATTTGTAATCGATTTTCCGATTGCCGGGAAATTTGCAGCAATAAAATGGAATTTCAGATGGAAAGTGACAAAAGAACTGTTTTTTGCCTGTACGGCGTTGTTTGTAAGCTCTTTTTTATTTATATATATTCATAATGCACCTAAGTATGCACTTACCCGTATTTCAGGAAATGATACTTCAATTCTTGCAGAGTTTAATGCATTGTTTATGCCCGTATTTGTGGTAGATTTATTTGCCGGATTTACAATGAGAATGTGGCTTACCAGGATGGCGGTATATCACAATGATGGAGATTACGGAAGCTTTAAGAAAACAATTAACAAGCAGCTTGGCGTGATTACGGGACTTACGGTATTGTCAATGGCGGGAATGTTTTTTCTTGGAGGCCCCGTTCTTACTGCTATATACGGAATTGACCTGTATGGTCATGAATGGACCAATCTTTTACTTATGTTATCGGGAGGACTGGTTGCCGTGTATACTTTGTACGAAAATGTAATAATTATATACAGAAAACAGAATATCAGCATTGTTATTAATGTTGTTACAGCGGTTGTTGCTGCGGTTATTGTTACGCCGCTTGCATCATGGAAGGGAATATATGGTGCGACTGTCGGATATGTAATTGCCAATGCGGTAAGAGCCGGAGGATATTACATTGTGGCTAAGATATTTATGATAAAAGGAAGAAAAAAGGTTTAGAAAACGTGTTGGATATGTTTTCTAAACCTTTTAATTTATGTCATTATTATACCAGCTTTATCTGTAATACGATAAAACATACAAAATATGCGGCATAAGAAAGTAACATGAGGATACCGCCTGCACGGTTTAGTTTCTTGTCTTTTGTCAAGATTACGCATAAGAAGAGCATCACCATACAGATTACTGCCATTATGTTGTCTACGATAAAATCTTTTGAATATTGAACAGGTGTTAAGAGCGCCGTAATTCCAAGAACAAACAGTATATTAAAAATATTGCTTCCTACGATATTACCTATTGCAATGTCCGCATTGTGTTTGCAGGCTGCCGTAACGGATGTGATAAGTTCCGGAAGTGAAGTTCCCAAAGCAACAATGGTAAGACCTATTAAACGGTCGGACATGCCAAAATATTTTGCAATGGCGGTAGCAGAATTAACTGTAAGCTGGCTTCCGCCTACAATTGCGGCACCACCGAGAATTATATAAAGAATCATAAGCCATGTAGGTAATTTCTTGACTTCTTCCTCTTCTTCATCCTTTTTCTTAAGAGCTGTCTCTTATACACTTATGACGCTGCCGAAGAAGTCTAGGGTGTAGATCTCGGTGGTCGCCGTATCA
>ERZ1023899.12-NODE-12-length-40438-cov-10.650125_pt1 | contig 40438 bp, 20 predicted proteins | sample MGYA00380400_ERZ1023899 | MGnify/ENA primary metagenome ERZ1023899 (study PRJEB33179, sample SAMN07448996) | human gut metagenome | biome: Human-gut; feature: Human associated habitat; material: Faeces | host: Homo sapiens | place: India: Bhopal | collected...
GAATTATAGACAACATATAGCTTACCCTCAAGAGTGGGGATCTACTCGTTATCTCTATGACCGGCGAACTTGGAGTCAACCGTAAGGGTGTCTGATTCTGTTCCGTTGGTGACGAAAATCTTGTCACCCTCTGACCAGACTGTCTTACCCTGCTTGGTGATGTCGGTCTTTGTCTGGGTCTCCTCGTCAAAGGAGCAGGTGAAAGTCCTGAGCTCTCCTCTGGTCTGCCCGCCATCGAGAACCTCTTCACGGGCGCAAGCCGCTGAAGCTATCGCAAGAGCGGCCACGAAAAGCATTTTTATAGTCTTTTTCATCTTGTATTCAATTAAGGATTACTTGTTCCAGTCCCAACCCGGTTTGTCATAGTCCTCTGTACCGGATGAGTTGTCCGGCTGGGTTGGCTCCTCGCTCTTCTTTACCTCGACCTTGAGGATCTGCCAGGTACCGGCCTTCTTGCTCTCGTCGCTGACATACTTGAAAGCGATCTGGATTACAGAACCAATGTAAGAGTCAAGTTTGATCTCCTCGGAAGTCATCACCTCTGAACCGAGTTCATCAGGATAGGAGAATGTGATGGCTATCTGATTCCAACTGCCTCCATCCTTTCTTACCCAAAGGGAAGTCTGCTCTTTTGCAAGCTCGATGCCGGCGAAATCTCTGACAATGTGATCGAACACAAGGATAGGCTTCTCGGCGTTCTTCAGGTCAATCTTCTCTGTGTAGAGAGTGGCCTCGGTTGTGTAGTCGGCGTTCTTGTAGCCAGAAGCTCTCCAACCTGTCGAGGCGCTCCAAGACCAAAGTGCGTCAAACGCATAAGGGAATATCGCATTGTTGACAACCACCCCGTTCTCGGCGGTTTTGTAGTCGGCGGTGTAAGGGAATGCCTTCGTAGCGGCCGTGTCAGGGCTTGGCTCTGAATATTCCTCATACTTCACAAGGTAGGCATAGACAAACTTGCCGCCCTCATAGTAACCGATGATCGTGACTGTGCCGCGCTCCTTGACATTGTCAAGCTTGCCGCCCTGGGTGCCGTAAGCGACCTCAGAGGCACTGAGACCTGCGACCTGAACGGAGCCGGTGCCGTCAACGAGGTTGAACGAGCCATCGGACTTGAGGCTCTTCACAACTCCGGTGAGCTGGAAGCGCTGGTATTTGTAGATGTTCGCCAACTTGCTCATCGACGAAACGTCGATGGTCTGTACCTCAGGGATATATGCTTCCTGATTGATGGTGAGTTTCGCGGTGAGGGCACCGTCGGTCTGCTTGAATGTGACAGTGGCGGTGCGTTCCACATCCTCGTTCTTTGAGACGGTGACTTTCACAGGCTGGAGTTCCTTGGAAGGATCTCCCGCCATTGGTTCAACCTTAACCCAGGACGCCGAGTTCTCAACGGTCCATTCGACCGTGGCGGTGAGGTTCACTGTCTCGGAACCTCCGTCCACCTTGAAATTCAGCTCACCCGGATTAACCTTAACTGCAGGATCGCCGTAGCCGGGATCCTTTTTGCATGAGGAAAACGCGAAAATCGCGAGAACCGCTGCGGTCAGTGTTAACAAGTGTGATTTCATTGTGAATAAAATTTGTGATTAGAGATTAATGTTTTCTGAATATCATTTCCTGTTGAATACGACCCCAATGTTGCCGTTGTCAACATTGAATTGGTAAACATAGTTGTAGCCTGTCAGATTGCTGCCAAACTTGGAGTTGGCCGCAGTCACATCCTCAGCCTTGAACGACACGACAGAAATCCCGATGATGTACGGGCCATAGCCCTTAGGATTGCTTGTTGACAAGGTCTGGGCTTTTGCCGGCGTGTAACTGAATGTCGTGAAGCTGGAATTCACATCAAACCAGATCCATTCGTAGTCAGGATCACCAAGGTCAGGCGTGTTGAAGTACCAAGGAGCCTTGAAACTGCCAGGAGTCCATGTCTTGCACATCTCCGGAAGGAATGCGACATAAGGCGCGGAGGCATCAACCGGAGACGGATCTTTCTGAGCCTTGCGCGCATCTGTGAACACACCGAAACGGACAGATTTGGCTTCATAGTCAATCTCCACAGCAGCCTCGGCTATCAATCCCTTATGGTACAGGCCGTCAATTCCGAGATTGTTCGTATGGGAGGCTCCTGTGCCATCCTTCAACGTTTCCCCTTTCAGCGCACCTCCAATTGTCACATCAATAACTTTCTTATCCGTCGCCACAGCCTTGGAGCCTTCGTTGTTGAACATCTTGGAAGTCAATGAATATTCTCCTTTGAAATCCTCCACCGAAATCTGGGTCACAGAATATGCCGTGCCGTCCGGAAGCGTGATGGTCGCCGTTCTTGGCTTGCCGGTGGTGTTGGCGGTCCAAGAGAGCGTGCCATTGGAATATGTCAGCCAATCTTCCGAAGCGTTGCCGCTGCCTCCGGAGACAGACTTGCTTCCAGCCTCATCATTTGTCCAAAGACTGTTGGATGTAGAACCAACCTGAAAAGTCTTCTTGAGCGGTTTCGCGGCTGCGTCCCAAGAGTCGAAAGCCTCAAGGGTCAGCTCGTAAGTCCCATCCGTGACGTTGCCGAGTGAGCGGGTCCACTCCTTCCTCATCCCGGAGGTCTTGGCGCTCTTGTAGAAGTCGGCGAGGATCTTCATGGTCGTCACGACAGCGGCACCCTTCTTGAGGGTGAGCACGTAATGATGCACGAACTCGTCATCCGTGCCGGCGGCCCACTTAGCCGTGGCGATTCCATCTGTAACATCAACGTTTAACGTTGACAGTGACGGAGCCGCGTTGGCAAGGCTGAGTGTCGTGTGATTGTATTTCGTCAGGTGCCCCTTGTCGGATGTCGGATAAGAGGACACGATAGGTTCCCCGATGACATCTTTGTTGTAGAAGTCCATCCTCAGCACACGCATGTTGCCGCTGGCGTCGAACTGGAGCAGGTTGCCCTGCGAGAAGTCGTTGCAGTCCTTCATCACGGTGGCGCTGGACATATCCTCGTACTTGCCGTTCTCAAGCGCCATATAACGTACAGAGGCGCATCCGAAGACGGAGAAATCGCCCTGCCATACGCTGCGAGGGTCGTTCAGAGGGAAATGGAGGTGGCCTCCGAACACAATCGCCTGAGGATATTTCCTCAGTACCGGCGTCAACGCATCGGTCGCCCAGTAATGCGAAAGTGTGGAGTCCCATATTCCACCCTCCTCGCCCAGACGGCTGCCATAGACGGTGTTCTTGATCATCGGATGGGTGATCACGATGACATATTTCTCAGGCTCGGCCGAGGTGATGGCGGCCAACTGGTTGTCAAGCCAAGTGACGACCGTCGGGTCATAGACAATAGGCTGGTCTCCGTTCGGAGAGACGCACAGGATGTGATAATCCCCGATTACGCAGTGACGTGCCTCGTACTTTGTCCTCATCTCCTGATCCTGGTCTGTCTGGAAATAATCGTTTCCGAACATATTCCTCATATAAGCGACATCCGAGACCATTGTGGAGGCCCAGGCATATCGAGGGACATCGTGATTACCAATTGTGTAGATCAACGTAGTCTACTTAACATAAAAAAAAAAAAACAGCGTCGATTTGAACAGGCTCAACTGATTGTTGCTCGGCTGATCAATCAGGTCACCTACCACAAGGACTCCGGCCATTCCGTTGGAATCGTTCTCAAGAGCCTTGGCCTTGAACTGCTGGAGAGCGGACTTCCATTTGTTCGCCTGCGCCTGCTGGTTGACGTGCACATCGCTGACCACACCAAGCGAAAGGACAATGTTGCTTGCGTCAAAGTTCTTTGTCTTGTCCGTCGGTTTTGTTATGACGAACTTGGCGGCGTTGTAGATCTTCCCTTTCTCAACTGTAAGCGATGAATTGTTCTTGGAGTAGCCGATCTCCTTTCCGGCGCTGTTGTAAACCCTCAAGGTATATCCCTTTGAGAGTTTAAGTCCAGGGTAAAGCCCGAACCAATAGGTCTTATCCGGTTCGATGGTCTTCTTCAGGGATGTCGTGGACTCAAACGCGGGGGTTGTGTTGCCGTTGACATTCTGACTGGAGAAAGACACAAGCATATTCTTGCTGATCCTTTCAGAATTGTTGCCTTCGAGCACCACGTATGAAGAGGCAGGCTCGTCAACCTTGAAAGCGAGGAGCGAGAATATGTTCTTGAAGGCAAGCGTGCCGGAACCGTCCGCGCAGCTTGCCACGGTGACAGTCGGCTTCTCAATGGTGTTGCCGTCAAGGTTGCTGGTTGACCAGTTGGCTTTCTGGCAGCCGTCTATTCCCGTGCCAGGAATCATTGCATAATAACCGGAGGCTCCGGCAGGAAGAGTACCGTTGGAAACAAACTTGGCGGTACGCCCGTCAGATGATATGTCTGTGGCCTTGATGGTTTCTGTTACAAGTGTTTCGCCATCGAGACAAGCGACCTCTATCACATCACCGTCTGTCCAAGTGGATTTGAATTCCGGAGTCGTAGTGTCCTCAAACGAGGCGGTGAACTCAACCGATTCCGGCTGAAGCTCTCCGGCTGCCATGACTTTTCCATTCGGGACTGTGAGCTTGTCGGAATAGACAGACTTGCTGACAACCTTGCCCGAAGCGTCATAGGCGGTGACGGTGTAACCCTGTCCAAGTACGGTTCCCGGCACAAGGCTGATGTAGCAGTCTCCAGACCCGCCGACATTGACCTTGATGACTTTCTGTGCCTCGAACGTAGGTTTTGAGGCCAAGGAAACGGAATAGTCGGAAGTCGAGACCGTGACATCGTAGTTCAGATCTTCCTCGTTGTTGCCTTTCAGTTCGATGGACTTGACGGAAGCGTCGGAGACCTCAACCTTAAGGAACGAGAATATATTCCTGAAGCTCAAGGTTGAAGAGCCTTTGCCGCACTTTGCCACGGCGATTGAACGGGTTGACGAGGTCGATGACGAGACTGTCCAAGAGGAAGCGGGATCACATCCGCTGACACCGGTCTCCGCAATGAACGCGTAATATTCATCGCAATCTTCCTTGATGCTTCCTTTCGATGTGAAGGTAGCGCTTGCCGAAGACACGGAGGAGGCGGTGATGGTCTCGGATGTGGAATGGCCGTCCTTGACTCCGATGAGATGAATAGCGTCACCGTCCGTCCAGGATGTCTTGAACGGTGTGGCCGCGGAAGCGTCAAGCGTGGCCGTGAATGTGGCGGCATTCACTTCCGGTTCCGGCTCAGGAGTCGGCTCCTGCTTCTCCTTGCAGGATGCAGCCGCAGAGAGAAGCACAAGAGCCGAGAGTAGTATTGAATGATACATTTTCATCTGGTCCGCCGTTAATCAGCCAACGAAGGGATATAACCGTAAGGAATGAGCTCCCAAAGATCGATGAAGCCGTCTTCGGCGTTCCAAGAGTTTTTGAACACAATAGCCATGTAACGGCCGGTGGCGCCCTGGGTCACATTCACTGAATATTGGTCCGCAGATGTGGAGAGTGTCCCGCCGATGAACGGGATACCGAAATTCTTCTGATAATCAGCATCATCAGGATTGTAGTAGGATGAACCGACATAGATTGTGTAATCCTTGATATAACGCAGTGATGCCGCCGTGTTATTCTCGCAGAAGGTAAATCCCGTGAAAGCGAACTCTTCTCCGGCGGAAGTCTGAGTGTCAACAGAAAGGATTTTTGGGAATGCTTGTTTGTTATTATCAGATTTGGAGCTGTGCCAGCTGTATGCCGGACGATCATACCTGCCGTCAAAAATCTTATCTGGAGTGTTGATTCCGAAATCCTGTCCGTTTGTGGCGGTAACATTCCAACGGCTGCCGTCAATCTGATAGGAGATGCCGTCAACAGACTTTGTCCAAGTGCGCCAGACCGTATCCTTTCCGGCCTTAGGACAGAAAGAGGAAGAATATTCAAACCTCTTGCCCTTCATGGCATCCTTGAAAGTGACTTCGTTCTCTCCTGGTTTGAGGACAGTCTCGCTTTCAACCCACTCATCCTGAAGGTTCTTGTAGCGGAATCTTGTAGCGACCATCTCATCGGTGGCCTTGGACATCACGATTTTTGCGTCCCTGCCTTCCATCCTTGCGGAAGTGACAGTTCGCTCGGAGCGGGAGACCATCCAGCCATCTCCGTACGGAGAGACCGTAATCTCTGCGGCAAGGGACTTGTTGCCTACATCATCATAGTTGACAATGTCAAATGTGTAGGATCTGTCCTCGAGCTCTCCAACTTCTATGGAAACCTTGCCATCAGGGTAATCAGCATAGTCCACATCGATGGATTTCGCATAATTATCCCAGAACAGAGTGGCTGTCCGGACCGCCGGATCCATCGGTTTTTCCCAATTGACAATGACATTTTGGTAGCCGATGACGGAGGACAGGTTAATGGCCTTCGCAGGGTAGTCATAGCCGCCCTTCTTGACCCATTCCTTATAGATTTCATCCTGACCTCCGCAAGAGACCGCCAAAACGGCCAAAACCGGCACTGTCAGAATATTGAATGCTATCTTGTTCATATTCATAGTCTTTAAGTATTATAAGGATTCTTTCACAACCTCACCGTAAGGTGTGACCTCACCGAACTGAAGAGCACCGACAGTAGCGTCAGGCATCGCCCAGGAGGCGAAAGATGTGAGAACGACCCTCAAATAACGAATCTGATCATAGGCGTGAGGATATTCATCGCTGTTCAGCTCAAAATCATTGCCTCCGTTGAATGCCTCCACGTCTTCCGGTGTGACAATTCCGACTGAACCGTCAGGATTATAGCCGGAAGGTTTGTACTGAACGAATTTGCCAAGGCAGAACCAAGAGTCGTCAAAACCATACTCGCCCTTGCCCTCTTTTCCTGAAGGGTTCATGCTGCCCCAGAACTCGAAGTTGCGCGGGTGCGCGTCACCGAAAAGTTCCGGATAAGCGATACGCGGGAGTGTCGCGATACGGCTGAGCGCAGCCACACAGCCGAGGTCGATCGTGAACCAGCAAGGAATAGGAACCTTGTCAACCGCCAGAAAGTGGCCTGTCGAAGATGCGCCGGATCCATCCCAAAGGCCTTTGAGAGGATAAGTTGAGCGTTCAGCCTCCATAGAGAAGACATTGTCATCCTCAAGATACGCACCTTTGAATCCGGACTTAGGAATCTGCACTTCCAGCGCCGGAGTGAGCACTGCGGTCAGGGTGTCGGACACATTGCCCCAACGATCTCTGACATAGACTCCGAAGATCGCCTCTTTAGGCTCGATTCCACGTCTTGTGAGAGTGATGCTGTCACTGGCCGTGAACAGAGTCGTGACCTCCTTCCATTTGATTTCAGAGACAGGCTTACCGGCATTGTTGACATCCCCGTCACGAAGGATGCAGACGGCGATGTTCGCCTTGCTCTCATTGCCTGTGATCTTCACCTTGACACCGCCCGCGGCTGAAATGATCGTCGGGGAGACAGTCTGTATCGCCGGTTTCAAAGGGTTGAATTTGACTGTGACAGGGGTTGATTTATCTTCATTGATGTTGAATGAGCAGACTTGAATCTCATGTTCCTGGGTGTCAGCGAAGCCTTCAACCTCCAGGCTATCGACATATCTGGAGATTTTGGATTCGACTTCCACTCCGCCACGTTTATAGGTGGCGACAACGCCTTTTATGTTCTTGTCATCAGGGATCCTGACCCAGAGGACAGCCCCACCGCTCGTTGGTTTGACACCGGTGACCTCAACTGGCTGTGGAGCCGGGAGGTCCTTATCGAGCTGGTCAATTCTGCCGTGATTGTCCTCGGCACAGCCGGAAACCAGCAGCAAAGATGCGATTAATGTTGTTGATAATAATATTACTTTTTTCATTTGCGATGATTCTTAAGTTACCAACCGATGTTCTGCACAAGGTTAGGGTTAATCTCAATGTAGCTTGTCGGGATTGGCCAGAAGTAGTCTTTCAGTCCGAACTTCTGTTCATAGATGAACTTCTTTACGTAGTAGTCCTCAGGCAAAGCGGATACAATGTCGAATCCGTATATTCCTTTCTGGTACTCGGCGGCGGCCTCCTTCCATCTGCGAAGATCCCAGAACCTCTGACTTTCGAAAGCCAGTTCGTTGAGACGCTCCCTGTGGATGATGGCGCGCATTCCGACCTTTGTGTTGTAATAACCCGGGCTGTTGCTGTAGGTGTCCCAGGCGGTCTTCACGTCAGGGATCTTCGCGCGCTCACGGACGGCGTTGATGTACTTGAACAGGTCATCACTGTGCGCTCCGTTCGGGCCTTCCGCCTCGTTGATCGCCTCGGCATAGAGGAGGTAGAGGTCGGACAGACGGATCATCGGCCAAGGGTACCATGTGGTGCCGGAGCCGGTGAATGTGTTGTTGCCAGTCCAGGTCGCCTGAATCGGGAAATGCTTCTTCGGGAAGAATCCTGTCACCGGACCTGTCTGGTTGCCTCTCTTGGCATGTGTACCACCCATCCTGCAGGCCACATAGTGAACATCCTCCGGTTTGAGGTCGTTGAAGTTACCAAGCTGCCCGAGCCAGTTGCCTCCGTCGAATCCGAGAGAGGCGTAGTACCTCGGCTCTCGGTCGAAGTTGAGCTTGATGGTGGTGTAGCCCTTGCAGATGTAGTAGGCATGCTGGTCATCGCCGACACGCAGATCCATCGGGTTGATGTTCGCCCATTCGGAATCGTTCGCGATAGGAAGCCCGTGCACGGTGTAGAACTGCTCGGCGATCTTGAGCGGAACGCCGATGAATATGTAGCCTCCGAGCATGTCGGTGTACCCGTTGAGGATCGGCATGCAGAGCTTGTGGTAGATATTCATTGTACTGGGATTCGGCTGTGTGTTGCCCCAGATGAGCTCGCTGTTCCACTTCTGGTTGAATGCGTTGCGAAGGGTCAAAGTGGTCTTGAGGGAGTCTGTCATGCGGTAGGTGATGTCATCGCCCTCGTAGAGGGAGATGTTGGCCTCCTCGGAGACTGCGATGGCCTCGCGGCAGGCCTCCATGGCGGCTGTCCAACGGACGAGCTTCTCATCATCTGTCTTCTCCGGAAACAGCCTCGTGGTTCCGTCTGTGTCCACGAGAGCCGCCTGTTCGGAGTTGCCGTTGAAAAGCGGGCTGGCGGCGTAGACCGCCACCTTGGCCTTGAAGGCGGCACAGATGGCCTTGTTGACGCGACCATATTCATCAACCGATGGATTGATGAGCGGAAGGTCAGGCATCGCCTTGTCCAGAAGTTCAATGATAAAGTCGAAGCACTCATCGATGTTGTTGCGGTGGACACGAACCTCATCGACAGAGGAGTCGATAGGGAGGCTCTCGCGTACAATCGGGACCGGTCCCCACTTGCGGACAAGGTTGAAGTGGAAGTAGGCCTTGAGGAATGTCACCTCGGCGATCCACTGCGCCTTCTCCGTCTCATCCATGTCCGGGACCTTACCGATGTTGTCGACAAAGATGTCACAACAGCGGATTCCTTGGTACATGTCTGCCCAGTCATTGGCGAACACGCTGTTGGCGGTCATGTTGCCTCTGGCGATGTAGGACATCGTGAACGGCACACGGTAGGAGGTGTTGGTCGTGGTACGGCCATAAAGATCCCAGTACTCATCGCTTCCGAGCATGGCCGGGTCGTTGCCCATAGAACCCTCAAGGGTCATGTAGGAATAGCAGGTGGCCAGATAGCGGATAGCCGAGGACCTGAGGTTGAACGCGGTCTCGATCGACGGCAGACCGTCGTCAGGAACCACGTTGAGGAAGTCGTTGCAGCCCGCCGACCCCAGCAGCAAGGCCGCGGCCGCAAAGGAGGACGCTATTGATTTATGAATATTCTTGCACATGTTCATAGTCGAAGATTATTTGAATGTCACGTTCACACCGATGTTGAAAGTCCTCTGGATCGGGTAGTTGAATCCCTCTCCGGCGAGCTCCGGATCCCAGAGTTTGAACTTGCTCCAGCACAGGAGGTTGTTGCCCTGGAAGTAGACGCGGAGATTGTCGATGTGGATCTTGTTGGTAAGCTTCTGAGGAAGGGTGTAGCCGAACTCCATCTGCTTGAGACGGACGAAGGAGCCGTCCCTCATCCACCAGGTGCTGACCTGTGTGTTGTTGTGGTTCTCGTAGGCGCTGTAGCGTGGGTAGAGGGCGTAGATGTCACGGTTGTCCTCGCTCCAGTGGCTGTCGGAATAGGCCTTCAGAAGCTGTCCGTTGTTGACAAACGGAGCTGTTCCGTACTTGTTGTACTTCGTGCTGTAGGCGCTTGTGGCGTCAATCCAGAAAGACTCGCGTCCCAGACCTTGGAAGAACACCGAGAAATCGAAGCCCTTGTGACCGAGGGACACACCGAACCCGTAGATGATCTCCGGGGAGGTCGGATAGCCGATCGGCACCATGTCCGCGTTAGTGATCACACCGTCACCGTTGACATCGGTGTACTTGATGTCACCGCCGCCGTACTGGCTACCGAAAGCGGCCTGCGAAGGGCTGTTGGCGGCATCCTCGTCATCGACGAACAGACGCTCGGCGATGTAACCCCATGTCTGCCTGATCGACCTGCCTGCGTGCTGGCGGTAGGACTCCGGATAAGTAGGCTCCTCATAGACATCATACTTGCCGGTGGAGTAGGTGAAGTTCGCCCTCGCGGACGCCCAGAGGCCGCTGGCCCAGGCCTGCTTGTAGTCGGCCTGGATGTCGATACCCTTAGAGCGGGCCTGGCCGATGTTGCCGTAGACGGCGGCCTGGAGACCCATGGTGTTAGGGATGTCGGCGCGCTGCATGAATATGTCGGTGCGGTGCTCGGTGAAGTACTCGGCGATGATGTCGAGCTTTTTGAATAGACCCAGCTCGAGGGCGTAGTTGCTCTTATAGGACTTCTCCCAGGTGATGGCCTCGTTGGCGTAGCGCACGACTCCGATACCGTTGTAGCCCACGTTTCTGGTCTCGCCGAAAGATGCTCCCAAACCGCTGTTGTTCATGCTCATCTCCGACAGGTAGTAGAAACGGTTGGAGCTTGAGCCGATGTTGTCGTTGCCGACAAGACCGTAGGAGTAGCGCAGCTTGAGATTGCTGACCACCTTGGTCAACGGCTTGAACCACTTCTCGTTGGACATCATCCACGCGAGACCCGCCGAAGGGAAGAATCCCCAGCGGTGGGACTTGTGGAAACGCTCGGAACCATTGTAGCCGAAGTTATATTCAACAAAATACCTCTTGTCGTAGCCGTAGGTGAAACGTCCGGAAAGGCCGGCGTTGCGCGATGGCAGGGACAGCTGGAGTGAGCCGGCGTTGGCGGTCAGGGACTCGCTGGCGGTGAGAACCAGAAGTCCTGTCACGTCGTGCTTTCCAAATGAGCGGTTGTAGTTCAGGCGGGTCTCGGAGTACATCGTGTTCTTCACCGTCTTCCCACTCTCGGAATATGTCAGGTAGTCCGTTCCGTTTTCGTTGATGCGGTTGACGTGGTACTCTCCCGTGTAGGAGTCGTAACGATCCAGCCTGTACCAATAAGGATTGAACTGGCGGTTCACTGTAAATTCGGACAACCTTGTGAGGTTGAACAATGTCATGAACGACAGACCCTTGGTGATGAACTTGAGATCCTGCTCAAGCTGTACGGCGGCGATCATCTGGGAGCGCTGGTAGTTCTTGTAGCCCTTGACAAGGTTGGCATAAGGGTTGATGTAGGAGCCATCCTCGTAGTTACCGAACATGATGTGCTGGATCCCCACGTGCTCGTCGTCCACCGGGTAGTAGGCCGGGAAGAGCACAGGGTCGGAGTGCATGATCTGACGGTAGACATCGCTACCTCCGTTCAGAGGGCCTTGATAATCCCTGAAGTTACCTGTCAGGCGGACAGCCAGCTTCGTGGTCGGGGTGACGTTGATGTCCACGTTGGAGCGCAGGGTGTAGTTCTTGTCGTCGATGTTATTGTTGAAACTGTTGCGCTTATCGACTTTCAGAACACCCGTGTCCTCGGTGTAGGCACCGGACACATAGTAGGTCGCAACCTTGCCTCCACCACGCGCTGAAACGTTTGCGCGGTAGCTAGTGGCAAAATCCTTGAAAAGCATATCGTACCAGTCGTTGGCCGGATAGATGAGGCGGTTGGCGCCCGGTTTTCCGGTCTGCTCGATCTTGTCGTAGGTGTACATCAGCTCACCGAGAGGGTCACGGGTGGAGATGGCCTCGTTGTACGACTTCATGTAGGTCACAGGGTCAGCCAGCTCGACCACATCGGTCGGGGCGGAGATCGAGGTCTCGACACGGGCGAAGATCTTCGCCGGACCTTCCTGGCCGCGCTTGGTGGTCACGAAGATCACACCGTTGGCTCCGCGGGCTCCGTAAAGGGCCGTCGCCGTGGCGTCCTTCATGATCGAGAAGCTCTCGATGTCGTCCGGCTGAAGGCGGGCGAGGTCAGTGGAGGTAAGCTCGATGTTGTCGATGAGGATCAGAGGGCTGGTGTTCGCGCCGAACGTGGTGATACCACGCACGAAGAAGTCGGCGTTGTCCTGTCCAGGCTCACCGGTACGCTGGTAGGCGATCACACCGGCCACGTTTCCGGCCAAGGCGGTGGTGAGGTTGCTGGAAGGAACCTTCAGGGTCTTGACATCAACCGTGGAGATGGAGCCGATGACGCTCTCCTTCCTCTGTTTACCGAAGGCGACCACTGTCACCTCGTCAAGTTCGTTTGCCGCGTTTTTGAGTTTCACGACGAAGTTGGTCATAGTACCGACCTGCAGAACCTGAGTCTCCTTTCCAAGGCACTCAAACTTTAGCTTGTCGGTAGGCTTGACACCGGTCAGCTCGAACGAGCCGTCAAGGTCGGTCATCACACCTCGGGTGGAACCCTCGACGGAGACCGTCGCTCCCGGCATAGGCTCGCCAGTCTCCTCCTCGTAGATCACACCCTTGACGGTCTTGGTCTGAGCCACGGCCGCAACGGTGCTCAGGATGAGCGCAAGCGTCATTGCGATCTTTTTGAAAGACATAAACGTTTTTATAAAATTTGTTGTTTAATTAAAGTGTTACCTATCTTTAATATATGAGTCCTACTTTGATGATAAACCGATTTAACCAATGCGTACCAAAAACTCTTGGCGCAAAGATATGAAAAACAAATTTAGCCACAATTTAACAAAAAACAATAGTTTTACGTATATTTGACCTATGAAATTTAAACTGTTTAACGCAGGACTGTTCCTGCTTCTCTGCGTCGGGGCAGCCGCGCAGCAGCCTTCCTCCAAGGCTAGTTATGTAGATCCGTTCATCGGAACCGACGGTATGGGACACACTTTTCCGGGGGCGTGCGTGCCTTTCGGCGGAGTCCAGCTTAGTCCTGACACGGACACCATCCCTCACAATGTGAACGGGAAATACCAGCCGAGGGCTTATGAATATTGCGCCGGCTACCGTTACTCAGACCCTACGATCGTCGGGTTCAGCCACACCCACTTCAGCGGCACGGGACACTCCGACCTGGGCGACATCCTCCTGATGCCGACCACGGGAGTGCTGAGACTTAACCCCGGCACGGCGGACAACCCGGACGGCGGCTACCGCAGCCGCTTCTCGCACTCCACGGAAAAAGCCTCGGCGGGACGCTATGAGGTGACGCTGGACGACTACGGCGTAAAGGCCCGTCTGACCGCCACCACGAGAGTCGGAGTCCATGAATATTCATTCCCGAAAGGAGTTGACGGGCAGGTGATTCTGGATCTCATCCACGGAATCTACAACTACGACGGCAAGACCCTCTGGGCGGAGGTTCAGGTGCGGAACGACACCCTCCTGACCGGCTACCGCATCACCAACGGCTGGGCCCGCACGAACTACACCTACTTCGCGATCTCCTTCTCGCAGCCTATTTCTGAATATGGCTACGCGGACCGGGAGAAGATCAATTATAAAGGAGGCTGGAGCAAGTTAGACCAGTACCACAACTTCCCGGCGATGGCAGGGCGCAAGCTGGTGGCCTGGTTCAAGTTCGCCACTTCCAGGAACCCGGAGCTGACCGTGAAGGTGGCCCTGTCGGCGACCGGTGCGGAGGGCGCACTGAAGAACCTTGCGGCGGAGGCCTCCGGGAAGTCTTTCGACCAGATCGCCGCCGAGGCGACATCGGCTTGGGAAAAGGAACTCTCGCAGATCGATGTCCAGGGAACCGAGGACGAGAAGAGGATGTTCTACACTTCCCTCTACCACACGATGATCAACCCGTCAGTCTACATGGACGTGGACGGGAAGTACAGAGGCCTCGACCACGAGATCCATCAGGCCGACGGCTTCACGAACTACACAGTGTTCTCACTTTGGGACACCTACCGTGCCGAGCATCCGTTCCTGGCCCTGTTCAAGCCGGACCGTGACAGGGACATGGTGGAGTCGATGCTGGCCCATTACGACCAGAACGTGCTGCACTTCCTTCCGGTCTGGAGCCATTGCGCCAACGAGAACTGGTGCATGAGCGGCTACCATGCCGTCCCTGTGCTGGCCGACGCCATCACCAAAGGGCTGGACATCGACCGTGACCGCGCCCTTGAGGCGATGGTAACCACCTCAAAGGCAGACTGGTACGCCGGGCTTGGGGAATATATGAGGCTCGGCTACGTGCCTTACGACAAGATCTCCACCGCCGCCAGCAACACGCTGGAATATTCCTACGACGACTGGACCATCTGGCACACCGCCCGGCTCGCGGGTAATGACAAGGTGGCCGAAGAATATCTCGCACGCGCGCAATATTACAGGAATGTCTTTGACACGGAACTCGGTTTCGCCCGTCCGAAATACGCTGACGGCTCCTTCAAGAAGGATTTCGACATCATGCAGACGATGGGCGAGGGCTTCATCGAGGGCAACTCGCTGAACTTCTCTTTCCACGCCCCGCAGGACGTTTTCGGCGTGATGGCGCTGATGGGCGGCGAGAAGAGGTTCATCTCCGCGCTGGACGAACTCTTCTACCACGACCTTCCTGAATATGCCTACGCAACCAACGAGGACATCACGAAAGACTGCCTGATCGGTGGCTATGTACACGGCAACGAGCCGAGCCATCATATTCCTTATCTCTATGCCTGGACAAGCCAGCCGTGGAAGACACAGTACTGGATGAGGGAAATCATCAACAGGATGTATCGTCCTGATATTCACGGATTAGGAGGGAATGACGATTGCGGTCAGATGTCCGCTTGGTACATCTTCGGCGTGCTTGGATTCTATCCTGTCTGCCCGGGAAGCGACCAGTACGTGTTCGGCGCTCCGTACCTTCCGTACGCCCGTATCGCCCTTCCTAACGGCAAGACCCTTGAGGTGAAGGCCGACGGCGTCAGCGACACGAACCGCTATGTCAAGAAGGTACTGCGCGACGGCGTTGAGTTCAAGAAACTCTACATCACCCACGATGACCTCCTCCAAGGAGGCACCCTCGAGTTCGTCATGGCCTCCAAGCCGAACAAGGCCCGCGGCCAGAAGCCTGCCGACAAGCCATACTCACTTTCCACAAAAGCAAAGTAACTTTCCGCGGAGGGTAAGCCTCTGTTTCACAGTATATTAAGCGAAGTCCTTCAGCTGATGTCAGCTAAAGGGCTTCGCTTTTGTAATTGATTTTCAATCGCTTACTTCCCACTGCGTTCGGAGAAAGTTTTTGGGCGCTGTGCAGTTCTTCGGTTCTGATACGCTGGTGGTCGCTGAGCTCGTCAAAGCGTCTGCCAGCGTACGGCAACAGAGTCTGCCGAACCATGGTTTGTGAGCCCGAACCATCGGGCTAGCCGCTTAGATAGGTTCCAAGTGGTATTTAGTAACCTTCAAAAAATAACCTGCATCATCTTAAGGAATCTTTTCGGTATATATCTCTTTTCTCATCAGTCATGTGCCACCGGCACACTCCTTCTTCAAAAAAAGATCTATCCTCGAAAATCTTCTCTTAATCTGAAGCAACTTATTTTTTTCATGTTACTTAAGGGAGTAACAACCGAAAATATTTCTGTTTTTTATAATCCGCATACGTTTCTTTTCATTATTTACGTTTTTAGTGCATATTATTGCGGTTCAAATATTCATTTAAAATTTGAACTATGTATTTCAATGAAAAGAGACAAGAGCTCGCTCCGTTCGTCAACCTGCGGAGCGACGTGGGCTTCAAGGCCGTGTTCGCGGACAGGAACAACAAGGACATCCTCATCGGGGTGCTGAACCAGATCCTGCCTCCCGAGGCGAGGATCGAGGACATCAAGGAATATTCCGACCGGGAGCAGCAACAGGATGTGATCTACGGGAAGAAGACGGTGCTCGACCTGGTCTGTGTGGACAAGGACGACAGGACGTTCATCGTGGAGATGCAGGCCTCGGAGGAGGACAGCTTCTTCGAGAGGTGCGTCTATTACGCGTCAGGACTGTACCATCTGGAACTGTCGGAGGGGGATCTGTACGGGAAGCTCCACCCGGTCTATGTGGTCTCCTTCCTGAACTATCGCCTGAGGCACGACGACGAGTCGCTCTGGGACACCGACCACTTCATCTCCTACTGGCAGTTCACGGAAAAACGCACCGGAATGGTTGCGAATCAGACAATTAGTGTTATCTTTGTGGAGATGACACTGTTCACCAAGACGCTGGAGGAGTGCGTGACGGAGTCCGACAGGCTGTTCTACATATTCAGGAACAGCGGTGGCTTCCAAAAGATTCCGGAGTGGATCGAGGAGGCCGGAGGAATCTCCAGACGGCTCGCCGAGGCGTGCGAGGTGGCGGCGTTCGACAAGGAGAAGAAACTTAAATACGAGATCGACAAGATGAACGAGAGGGACATTCTGGCGCAGCGCGTATTCGCCGAGCGCAAGGGCTTCGAGAAAGGCTATGCCGACGGAGAGGCCAAAGGAATCGCAGATGGCATGGCCCAAGGTAAGGCCCAAGGCATGGCCCAAGGCATGGCCCAAGGTATGGCCCAAGGCATGGCCCAAGGTATGGCCCAAGGTAAGGCTGAAGGTAAGGCTGAAGGTAAGGCTGAAGGAATAACCGAAGGTAAGACCGAAGTAGCCAAGGCCATGCTGGAAATCGGTATGCCGATAGGGCAGATCCTACAGTTGACCGGGCTTACCAAAGAGCAGATAGGGGCTTTAAGGTGATGTTTTTAACTGCCATTGCCAAAGAAAGAAGGCGGCCGGGGTTTCCGGTCGCCTTCTTTTGTTGGATTGACTGAATGCAGGATTACTTCTTGAAGTACATGCTTTCTACGTTGCTTCCGTTGTAGTTGGCCTGATAAATCACGTCATAGCTGCCTGCAATGGAAGCCTTGTCGGTTGAAGTGGCCTTCGGAATAGAGATTCCGCAGATGTAGTACTTGCCGTTACTGGTCATCTGACCCGCACCATAGTACTGGTACTTTAGGGTCTTCAGGTCTTCGCTTACCGTGAACCAGAGCCACTCGTAGTTGGAATCGGAGAATCCCTTGTCACCAGGAGCAAAGTTGTAGTTGCCCCAACCGTTTCCGCCAGAACATTCAGGAATATATGTGCAGAACTTTCCGTCTGCGGCTTTCTGGGCTGCGCGGCGGTCAAAGAACACACCGAATTTGACAGTCCTTTCATTGTAGTCAATCTCGACACAAGCGTCCAGAACCGAATCAAGATAAAGGCCCTTGATGCCAAGGTTGTTTGTGTGCTCTTTGCCAGCGGCATCCTTCAAGGTCTCTCGCTGACGTGGCTCACCGAATGTGACAACAGTTTTGTCCGCATTGGTGTTACCCTTACCCAGTGTCTTGTTAGGGTCAAATAATTTCGAGTAAAGCGTCCAGCTTCCCTTGAAGTCGTTGGCTCCGATCTGGGTGAAGATGTAGGTGTGACCGTTGTCAAGCACAACCTTTCCGACGCGTACGCTACCGGTCTTGTTCTCCCCGACTGTAAGGACACCATCCTTCACTGTGATCCACTTGCTAGCGCTCTCAACCTTCGCATAGACATCATGGACTTTATATTCCTCATCGCCGATCCAATAGTTGAACTCTTTGGCGTCAACACCCTGAACGATCTCGGTCGTCTTTCCTGCCGTGATGTTCGTGACCTCAAGCGCATTGCCGTAGGTGGTAGTCTGGATGTGGGAGATGAGGTTGGTGTTGGTGTACTCTCCACCTACAGGCCAGATGGCGACGTAAGCGGTGGAGGTGCATTTCACCGTGTCAACAATGGCAGGGACGGTGATTGCACCTTTCGTGCTTGACTTTTCAGGAGAATCAAGCATCAGTTCAATCTTGTTGTACTGTGCGTCTCCACCAAGCGTTATTGTGGTCTCGCCCTGTTTGACTCTGGTTCCCTCCGGATAAGACACTACGATCTTTGCGATACCGGTCTTGTAGGCGAGTAATACGGAGCCCTTACCTCCTGACAGGCCGCTGACAGGGGTGGAGCCAACAATCACCTGATGTGCCATGGCATCAGCAAGCGTACCTTTCTGACCGCTCAAATTCACAAATGTCGGAGCGGATCCATAGTTCACGAGATTAGTCTCGTTGTTGTCAACATAGACGAAAGCCGTTTCTGCGTCATTCGGCACGGCCACACGGTTGCTGAATGACGCGGTCTTGCCTTCTGCCGCCTCGCCTCTGAGGATCTGGGTTCTTCCCACTGAAGTACCGTCAGCCTTCGCGAAACGTATACGGAGGAAATCCTTGGCTGTGAAAGCAGTCTTCATGCCCTCACCTTGTGCGGACGGAAGGGTAGCCTCGATTGTCAAGGCCTTCACTGTAGCGTTTTCATCCTTGAACTCCTTCACATCCTCTCCCTTGTCGCAGGCTGAGAACATTGCCATTGCGGAAAGAGCGCAAGCGAATGTCAATAATATTTTTTTCATCTGAATATAATTCTAGTTGTGGATAATGACTGTTAGTTCCAGTAAGGATTGCCCTGACGCTCCTTCTGAGGAATCTCCCAAGTGAAGCCTTCGGCAGGAATCTGAGTCTCGCTCCAATGGTTCGCTCCACGGGCGTTCTGAACGCCCCAGCGCTTCTGGTTGAAGAACGCCCAATCGCCTTCTCCCCACATCTCGATGCGCCACTGAAGTTTGACCATCTCCATAACACTCTTGCCAGGCATCGTGTTGTCGCATGTCATGGCGGTGGCGCCGCTCTTTGTGCGGGCCGCAAGCAGTTTGTCAAGCAATGCCTTTGCCTGAGCGTCCTGCCCACCCTGAGCGTATGCCTCAGCGACCATCAGCAAGACGGCTGAGGAACGGAGGTATATGTTGTCGGATGTGGTAGCCTCGTTCGTGTGGTTTTTGTAACCGATAGCCGAGGATGCCGCCCATTTGAGAGACGTGTATTTCGGCATAGTGTACTGGTACCATGTCGTGTCTGCTCCGTTGTTGGTGTAAACGTGGAAATCCTCGAAATCCTCAGGGAGAATGCAAGCCTTGCGGCAGTCATCATCCGAAAGTGCGTCATAGATTCCTTTGTCCACCTGATAGTAGCCTGAAGGGCTGCGCTTGAGGGCATTGAGACCTGCGTTAGTCCAGAAGATGTTGGATGAGCCTCTGGCACCGCCGAAAATCGCCTCTGGATTCTTCTCCAGATTGTAGAAGGCGTTCTGTGTGGCGTTGAAGTCGGATCCGTTCCAAGATGTTCCCTGAGGCAGGGATGCGGTGACACCAGCGCGAGAGTTCACAGAGGCCAACAAGCTTGCCTTCATACCATAATCTTCGGCGTTGATCAGGTTAGGGAAATGGCTGAGGAGGTCATTCCCCGCCTCTATCACGGTCTTCCAGTCCTTGCTGTCGAGGGCGGCGCGACAACGGTAGTACTGTGCCACGGCACAGTCTATGTCGTAGATCTGGGCAGCCTCGTTACCGATGGTATAGCCTTTCTCTCCGAGCGTGGAATCGTGGAAAAGATCCACTGCCTCCTTGAGCGTAGTGTTGATCCAACTCCAGGTCTCGGCGACCGAAAGCGGAGCCTTGGCGGCATTATAGGTGTAGGCATCGTAGATCGGCCAGCCCTGCTTTGTAGTGGAGGTTACATCCTGAAGGTCTGTGTAGCGCTCCATCAGCATCATGTAGCAGATAGCCTTCATTGTCAGTGCCTGGGCGCGGCTGGAACCCATTCTTGGATACTTCTTGACACGCTCCTCGGTAAGGAAGTCAAGCGCCTTGAGTGCGGGTCCGAGCTTGAGTACAGGGGCGAGATAGTAGCCATAGTTCTGGATCTCCTGATCTGTTCTCCAATAAGTGTTGTTTGCAAGATTCTGATACCAAGTCGAGTATGTTCCTTGATTCAGTCTATCTCCTTCAACCACATCGCCAGACTGGCAGAAACGGCGAAACTCAAAATTGGATTCGTAAGCGGAAGCGTTGGAATAGCCACCGGCGATCGCAGCGTTGTAGATGTTGATGTAACCCGGCAGAGAACCAACGAGACCTGTCAGAACCTGCTGCTCAGCTTCCTCGCTTCCATTGATGAATTCTGCCATCTCATCATCCGTGAAATAGTTCGGATTGTTGACATCCAGCAGTGAGGTGCAGGATGAAAAGCTCAAGCCAAGGATCGCGGCAGCCAAAAGACTTTTATATGTTTTCATATTTATTCGCGTTTAATTTTAGAAATCAAGATTCAAACCGATGGTGAGAGTCTGCATCTGTGGGTAGATGAAGGTGTCAACCTCTTTTCCTCCGATTGTTGAGAAAGTAGGATCCACACCTTTCTGCTGAGAGAAAATCAACACGTTGTCAGCTGAGACGAACGCACGGAGGGCACTGATGTTGACTTTTTTTGTGAGTTTCTTAGGCAGGGTGTAGCCGATGGTCACGTTCTTCACACGGAAGTAGCTTGCGTCAAAGAGGCTCATGTCTGTGTAGTTGTGAGAGCCTGGCAGCAAAGATCCATCAAGATAGTAACTGCTTGCGCCTGAACTTGGGAACCACTGCATAGGGTAATAGGCACTGGTGTTGTCCGGATTCCAGGTGTTGCCCACGAGATCCTTTGAGACAGGAATACGCTGTCTGCCCATAGATGAGCCGCGGAACAGATGCTGGGAGTACTCCATAGAGAAGAACTTGCCTCCGATCTGGTAAGCGGAAACGACGCTGAAATCGAAATCTTTCCATTTCAGGCTGAGGGTAAGACCTCCGATCCAATCAGGAGTGGCTGATCCTACCTCGTAGTAAGATGCGTCTGCCGCCACGTCTGTCTTGACATTGTCACCCACCTTATAGTTGGCGTAACGTCCTCCGTGCTCGTAGACACCTGTGGTCTCGTTCATATTCACATCATAGTAAGTGACTCTGTGCCAATAAAGCGGAAGACCGGATTTTTCGTCCACACCGGCATATTTAGGCATATAGAGGTTGAAAAGATCCTTCCCTTCTCCACGGAGGTAGAATATTCCTCGTCCGGCGTGGCTTGCAGTTCCGGCCTGCGCCATATCCTCAGTCGCGACGGTCCAGCAGCCCTTAGGGAGATCCATGGTCTCGTCGTAGTTCGGAATCTGGTCGGCGGGAACGCTCAGAAGCGTGGTGCGGTAGTGTGTTCCGTTGATGCCAACGCTGAGGGTGAGATCTTTCTTGCGGATGATGTCAGCGTCGAGTTCTATCTCGAATCCTCTGTTGCGGACCTTGGCAGCGTTTCCAAGAACGGTGGTGTAGCCGGCGCTGGCGAGAGGGGAGACTGACTGATTGAAGAGAGAGTTGACAGTCTTGTGGTCATAGAAGTCAAGCGCACCGGTGATGCGGCTCCTCAGGACACTGAAGTCAAGGCCGAGGTCAAACTGGTGGATGTTCTCCCAAGTCAGGTCGGAACGAACCAAGTCGTTGCCGGTTCTGATGGCGGTTGAGGCAGGAACGCCGGTACCGCTTGAGCTTGTCTGCCACGTGGCGACAGCGTAGTACCAGTAGTGGTTGAGATAATAAGAGGTAAGACCATTGGAGTTACCCGTCACACCATAGCTGGCGCGCAGCTTGGCGTTGTCAAGCCATGTCTTCATCTCCTTAAGGAAGCTTTCCTCTGAGAAACGCCAACCGGCTCCGACTGACCAGAATGTACCCCAGCGGTTGTCCTTTGTGAACTTGGAGGCGGCATCACGCCTGAGGGATCCAGACAGATAATATTTGCTGTCGTAGTTGTAGTTGAAACGGCTCAGGTAAGACTCTGTCCTGTAGATGTTTGTACTGAAGCCAGGGGTAGTGGAGTTCTCACCACCAGCGTTGACATAGCGGCCGATGAAGTTTCCGGCGATGGCATAACCCGGAATCAGCTCGTAACCAGTGCCGAAATTGAGGTCATCCCTGTTCAGATCCTCATACTCGTGACCTAGCATAGCGTCAACGTGATGCTTGTCGAAGTCCTGATTATAGGTAAGGATCTGCTGGGTGTTGATGATTCGGCGCTGGTAGGTCTTGATACCGAATCCTCCGTTAGGAGTTCCGCGGCCCGCGACACTGTTCACGTACATCGTACGTTTCCAGTGTGACTCGTCCATATTGAAGTTCACGTTGAAGTTGAAATACTTCAGGAAATTGACATCGGCGAACAGACGGGTTGTCCATGTTGAGATGTCCTGACGCTCGATGTTGGTCTCGGCGATGTACTTGAAGTCACTGCCATAAGGACTTGTGGCGACACCGAGCGGTGAATACGAGGCGTTCTTGGTGTTCAGAATCTTGTCACCGTTGGCATCGAGAACATAGTCACCGTTCTTGTCAATGGTGTAGACTGGCTCGATTGGCTGCCATCCTTTGACGTGAAGCATGGCGTTGCCATACGCTCCACCGATCTGACGGGAGCCCCACTTACCGGCCTGAGCTCTGGTGCTGGTCTTTGAATAGCCGACATTGGCGCCGATCTTCAGCCACTTGAGAGCCTGGGCATCGACATTCATACGTCCGCTGTAACGCTTGTACGAGCTCGCAATCAAGAATGAAGGCTCGTCCTGATAACCTAGGGAAGCGTAGTAGTGGATCTTGTCTGATCCGCCGCTGGCCGAAAGGTTATATTCCTGACGGAAGGCTTTTTTGAACATAATGTCAGCTGCGTCACCATTGTAGAGCAGCCTTGCGTCCTTGTTGATTTTTCCGGTTACTGGATCGACAAGGTAAGCACCGCTCATAGTCGCGGATGCGTTCGAGCCGGATCCCGTAGGCGTGTAGATCGCCCCAGGAACATTGTAGGCCATATTGTTGCCGAGTGCGTTCTTCTGGAACTGGGTCTCGCTTCCGTTGTAGTCGAACAGGTGCTGGCTGGCAAATAGCCTTGCCTCCTCGTCTGTGTGGTTCGGAGTGGCGATGTTTGTGTAGTAGTTGCCGTTCGCATCAACTCCAGGAAGACCTGTTCCGTTCACGCCGTAACGGTAAGAGTTGTAGATTGACTGCCAGGCATATTCATAATACTCAGCGGCGGTGTCGATCGAGTTCACATTGTAGTCACCGATGGAGTTCCATCCCCAGCGGCTCTGGAAGGAGATCTTGGACTTGCCTTCGGAGCCTCTCTTTGTGGTGATGAGGATCACACCGTTACCGGCCCTTGATCCATAGAGGGCGGTCGAGGCGGCGTCCTTGAGGACGGTCACAGAGGCGATGTCGTTAGGATCCAGCTGTGAAAGAGGGTTCTCGTAGGTGGAGTTGGTCTGCTGGGCCACACCGTCGATCACGACGAGGGCGGCGGCCGAAGCGCCGTTCGTGGAGCTGACACCACGAAGACGGATGGCCATATCGTAACCAGGCTGACCGTCAACCATAGAGACCTGAAGACCAGGAGCGGCTCCCTCGAGTGCCCTGGAGACGGTCGTGGTGTTCTGAATGGCCACGATCTCGGACTTCACGTCGGTGATGGAACCGGTCACATCTTTCTTTTTCTGAGTACCGTAGGCGACAACCACGACCTCGTCGAGGTACCTGTTGTCACTCTGGAGAACTACATTGATGACAGCCGAGGAGCCAACTTTGACTTCCTGTGTGGTGTAACCAATGCTTGAGATAACAAGGATGGCTCCCTGTTTCACGTGTGGCAGACTGTAGTTACCGTCAAAGTCTGTCATTGTGCCTGTGGTCGTGCCCTTTATGAGGACATTGGCCCCGACACAGGGTTCCCCCGTCTCGTCCGTGACCTTTCCGGAAACGGCGGACTGGGCGAATACCTGCACCCCGACTAACAGGAGCGCAAGCAAAGCTGTGATGAAACGTTTACCCATAAACTGTGTTTTTAATAATGGTTTTGTGATTTTCTCAATCAGTCTTGTCAAGTGGATTGCAACAGTGTCACGAATATGCGGGGACATATTGCCGGACAAGCCGGCGGCAGCGTAAAACGGCAGAAGCAAGTACGAGTATGGTCATAGTTTACCTTGTGCTATTATACGTCTGTGACATTTAAACCAAAAACATTGGCAAAAGTAAGGAATATTATCCCCCGCTTTTTGAAATATTGATAAAAATACTTTGAAATTTGATTTATACCTAAAATTTTACGCAAACCTTTTCGCAAAACAGCGCAAAATGGGTTCGTAATGTGAAATTTATGACCAAAATCATACTGCGGTCTCATAATTTGTCAATCTACTGATTTGATAAAAATCCGATTGAAAATCAGGACACGACACAGGAGGGCAGGAACATTATTCAAAGTACTTTCACCAAAAATTTTCCGATATATTCTACTATTAGTTTTATATTTGTGCTTTATGTACAATATTTATGATTTTGTGATTTTGCTAAATCAGTAGTTTAACAAAACCATTATAAAAAGCAGTTATGGGTAAACGATTAATTACGACTCTGCTTGTGCTCCTGACAATCGGGGCGCAGGCATTCGCCCAGTCGTCTGTCTCCGGTAAGGTCACGGACAAGACTGGTGATCCACTCGTAGGTGTGAATGTCCTCGTCAAGGGGACGACCACCGGAACTATGACAGAACTTGATGGTTCCTGGAGCCTCCCGGATGTGAAGTCCGGCGCAGTTCTGGTCTTCTCATCCATCGGCTACGCCACACAGGAAGTAACTGTTGGCTCACAGAAGCTCATCAATGTCGTTCTGACCGATGATTCCAACTTTCTCGACGAGGTTGTCGTCGTAGGTTACGGCACAGCCCGCAAGAAGGACGTGTCCGGAGCCATCGCAAGCGTCAACTACGGAAGCAACAAGGACATCGCCAACCTGCCTAACCCTAACGCATTCGTGGCGTTGTCAAGTAAGGTCGCCGGTCTCCACTACCTTCCTACGAACTCTGCTTCGGGAAGCAACCTCAGCACGATGACCCTTCGTGGACGTAACACGATCCCTTCAAGCACATCAGCAAATGCTGAAAGCACCAACGCCCCGATGATCATTGTCGACGGAGCGATCTTCTACGGTTCCATTCAGGAGATCCAGACCAACGACATCCAGAGCATCGACGTGATGAAGGACGCTTCCTCAGCGGCCATCTACGGATCCCGCGCCGCCAACGGTGTGATCGTCATCACGACCAAGAGCGGACGCTCCGACAAGCCGACCGTCAACTTCAACGCCGACCTTAAGTTCAACAGATGGGGACGCAGACCACGGATGCAGACCGATGACCAGACTTTCATCGAGCATCGTTTCCTTGCGATGAAAGCCGTCGGCAAGGTCACCGATAAGGATCAGGCTATCCCTGGAACGGTGTTCTCAGAGCGCGAGCTTGAGGTCTACAACAGCGGAAAGAAAGTGGACTGGTTCGACGAGATCTCACAGAGCGCTCCTTCACAGAGCTACAGCCTGAGCATCTCCGGAAGGAAGAACGCCACATCCTACTACATCTCCGGCGGCTATGACAGGACCAGAGGTGTGCTCAAGGGCGACAACTACCGCAAGTTCAACGTGATGTCCAAGGTGGACACCAAGGTGGCCGACTGGCTCACCGTAGGTCTCACAGGACGTTACCTCGGAGCCAAGAGCTGGGGATGCACCCCTTCGATGCAGTCCGCGACCTGGATGAGTCCATATTCCTACACCCACGCCAACATCGCCGGCTACGAGGACTGGATCAACTCCAACCCTACAGGCGAGGACAAGGTCAACCCGCTCTGGGGACGCGAGAACGCCAGCTACCTTTGGACTGACAACCAGACCGTCAACTACAACATCGGCGGAGTGGCTTATGCCCAGATCGACTTCCCGTTCCTTCCAGGACTGCAGTACAAGCTGACCCTCAATGCCCAGCGCAACACCTCACAGCAGGATCTGTTCAACAACCCTCAGCTCTACCTTGACACGAGAGTGGAGAGCGACCTTGCCAATCCTTATAAATATGTCGGAAGCGCCAAAGGTTATGTCCGCGACTACCACACGTCAAACTGGAACATCGACAACATTCTCACCTACACGACCGACATCAAGCAGCACCACTTCGATGCTCTTGTAGGTTACACACGCGAGGCCTACAACCAGGAAGCCATCAGGATCGACTTCAGCGAATTCGACATTCCTGCCGCCGCTGACCTCGGAACCTATGGTCTGGATCTGTCCAACGCCAGCAATCTGCAGGCCGCCCGTCAGAGAACCAGCTGGCAGAGAATCTCCTATCTTGGCAGAATCAACTACAACTACGCCAACCGCTACTACCTGACAGGTAACTACCGTCGTGACGGTTACTCAGCCTTCGCTGACGGGAACAAGTGGGGTGACTTCTTCGGAGCGTCTGCCGCCTGGACTCTCAGCAACGAGAACTTTATGAAAGATGTAAGCTGGCTCGACTTCCTGAAACTCCGTCTTTCCTGGGGTCAGAACGGATCCAGCGCCGTGGCCGCCTACTCCACCATCGCCGGAATCAACAAGACCTACACATGGATCGGAGAGCAGAGCGTCTACGCCCTCTATGTCAACGGACTTGAGAACAAGAGCCTTACCTGGGCCACCACTTCCAAGTGGAACCTCGGATTTGACTTCGCTGTCCTCGGCTCAAGACTTGACGGCACAGTCGATGTCTACACTTCAGCGACCACAGACCAGCTCCTCAACAGGTCAATCCCTTACGTCGCAGGATTCCCTTCAGTGGACGCCAACGCCGGCAAGGTGACCAACAGAGGTGTCGAGATCACTCTCCATTCTGTCAACCTCAACGGTGACGGCGTGAACACGCTGAACTGGGAGAGCAACCTCACCTTCGACCTCAACCGCAACAAGATCGTGAAGCTGTTCGACGACAACAACAACATTGATGTCGCCGGTGTCACAAAGACAGGCTACGACTCAAATTACGCCCTGATGCCAGGACACTCTATCACCTCCGCCTGGGACTACAAGCTTCTTGGAATCTTCCAGAGCAAGGAGGAGATCGAAAACTACAAGAGTTCAGACGGAACAGTGATTATGCCTGACGCGCAGCCTGGTGACCTCAAGTTCGCGGACATCGACGATGACGGAAAGATCACCACAGCCGACAAGGACTGGATCGGAGATATGGATCCTCTCTTCACCGTCAACTTTGGCAACACCTTCAGCTGGAAGAATTTCTCTCTCTACTTCAGCTTCCGCTGGATGCAGGGCAACGACAAGCACTTCCTCGGCTACGATCCTAACGGCTTCGGCATCGGAACTACCGACAACCAGCTTGACATCAACCCTTGGACTGAGGAGAACCACTCCGACAAGTATCCGAGATACGGCTACGGCAACCCTTATGGCTACAACTACTGGAATCAGCGCAGCTTCCTGAAGCTGAAGGATCTCACTCTGTCCTACAACTTCAACACGAAGCTTCTCCGTAAGGCGAAGATCCAGGGTCTGCGTCTCTACGTTTCAGCCACCGACCTCTTCACCATCACAGGATGGTCAGGTCTTGATCCTGAGAACGGAGGAACTGTCGCCGCTGATATGTCAAGTACACGTTACGGCTCGACACCTACCTACAAGACAGTATCCCTCGGAGCCAACATCACATTTTAATCAGAAAGCGTTATGAAGATTAGAAAATATATTCTTGCGACAGCGGCCGCCATCGCGACGCTCGCTGTGACGGGTTGCGAGAGCGACAAGAATTTCCTTGAGGAAAAGTCCTACACTCTCAACACGAAGACTTTCTACAACAGCCCTGCCGACGTTGAGCTCGCCATCAACTATGGCTACGCCAGAGTGCAGTACCTTCTGCTTGGAGTAATGCACAACTCTTGCTCTTGGCTGCTAATGGGTTGCGGCCTTGACACGTTCACCACCACCAACAACAATGGAATCGGCGGTGGCAACTGGGACAACGGCTACAATGGCAATGATGGTTTTATTGATCACTGGTTCAGGAACCAGTACTACGTCATCTATGACATGAACAAGGTGATCCAGACCATCAACACCAAGGAACTCAACTGGAACAACGACGCCCAGAAGAACGAGTGCCTCGCCGAGGCAAGATTCCTCAGAGGTTGGTTCTACCGCAACCTTGCCGGTCTCTACGGTGGAGTGCCTGTCGTGACAGAGCCTACCGAGGAACTTTGTCTTGACTTCCCGAGAAACACCCGTACAGAGGTTTGGGAGCAGTGCTACGAGGACTTCAAGTTCGCAAGCGAGAATCTGCCTCAGGTCGCTTCAGCCACAGGCCGCGTCACCAAAGCAGCGGCTGACCACTACCTCGCCGAGATCTGCAACACTCTCGGAAAATTCGACGAGGCGATCCAGGCCGCCACAAGAGTGATCAGCGGAGCCGACGGTGACTACCACCTTATGACAGCCCGCTACGGACAGCGCAAGGATGAGTCAACCGACCGTTACGGCCACTCACTCAACCCTTACTGGGATCTCTTCCAGATTGGCAACCAGAACTTTGAGGACGGCAACAACGAGGCCATCTGGGTAGCTCAGTTCAACTACGGTACCTACAGCACCGGTGGTGGCGGAAACTCTTGGTGGAGATGCCGTTACAACCAGGCAGAGGCTGCGATCAACTCCAACTGGATCCGCTCCAACAACACCCGCAAGACCATCGACGGCAAGGAGAATGTAAGAATATTCGGTGACGGCGGCTTCTATTTCGCCGACGGAAAGACCGAGGCAAGCTCCGCCCGTCCTGACTCAATCGGAACAATCGGAGTCTACGGCCCGGCTATGCGTCCTACAAACTTCTTCATCTACAATGTATGGAACGACAAGAATGATTTCCGTGGATCAGAGACCATGATCCAGCACAACGTTTGGCAGCCAAGCGGCGAAAAAACATGGCCTCAGGCCATCGCCGACGTCGCAAGACTGTACCCGTCCTACACGCTTACTCCTGCCGACACTGTAGGCTACTGGCCACGCCTTTGGAAGTTCTCAACTGACAAGCGCGGAACAGAGTCTTCAGGACCGACATGGCAGCAGTACAACTGCGATTGGTATATCGCCCGTGTGGCAGAGACCTACCTGCTTCGCGCCGAGGCTTACCTTGGCAAGGGTGACAAGGTCAACGCCGCCGCTGACATCAACGCCCTCAGAAGGCGCGCCGGAGCAGCTGACTGCTCAGCCTCCGATGTCACCCTCGACTACATCCTCGACGAACGCGCCCGTGAACTCTTCGGTGAAGAGCATCGCCGCGTGACACTCTCTCGTCTGTCCAACAACCCTAACCTCGCTTCCCTCAACTACGGCAATGTCCTTGTCAACAGAGTTAAGAAGTACGGTTGGAACTACCCTAACTCGACAGACGGAATCGTTCGTCCTAACATCCACGACTACGACTATGTGTTCCCGCTTCCTAACGGATTCATCCAGTCCAACACCGGAAGCCAGATCCCTCAGAACATCGGTTGGGACAACGGTACCTACGACAACAGCAAGTAGTCTGACTGCTTGACAGACACGATAAGCGCTGGCTCAAGGGCCAGCGCTTTTATTATATTAAGAAACAACTATTTACGAAAAATTACATCCGTACCGGGCGTGTCTCGTAGGGCGGTGGCGATGTCGTGGGGATTGACTGTGGCCTTGCGTTCCATCAGTTCGGGAAGGTTGTAGGAATTCATCTGGGACTCGTAGTACTCCAGAGGGTCTCTCTGAGGGAGAAGGAAAGGTTTGGAAGCCTTGCCGTCACCGTCGATGTGGCAGATGAAAGGCCTTGTGTGAAGGCCGTCCAGACGACGGCTGCTGAAGACCAGCCAACGGCTGTTGCCGCTCCACGAATGGTAGCTGTCCACATCGTCGGAATTGGCTGCGTCAAGCGGGAATATCTCACCGGACGAAAGATCCGCGGCCCAGAGGTCGGCGTCCTTGTGCCAGATTGAGAAGTTGCCATATTCACAAAGAGTGAAGACAAGGAATCTGCCGTCAGGGGATATTCTTGGAAATGAGACGCTTCTGTCGTTCGCCGCTCCGTTGTAGAGCGTGTCCACCGCATCGCCGAACGTGGCGCTCTCGGGGTCGAAGTCAATGCGGCAGAGGCTGTACTTGACTTTTGAATATTCATCTGGCATCGGCGAGACCGCCTTGGCAGAGCAGAAGTAAAGGCTACGTCCGTCTGGCGAGAAGGTCGGGAAGGTCTCGAACGAGTCCTCAGAGCGGGTCAGCGCCGACCAGAAGATCTCGTGGCTCTCCACGTCATAGACTACCACGTCAGATTCGGAGTCATAGACCTCGATGCGGTTCTCATTGTGGCTGAAGAAGTTCTGGTTCGTCTTGTTGACCGAGAAAGCGACATATTTCCCCGAAGGATGCCAGTAGGGGTAGACAAGGGCACTGATGGTGGAATCGGTCTTGGTGTTCAGTTTCTCGACCTTGTCATTCAGGATCATCGCTGTCCCGCCGAACTCGGATCTCGCATGGAAAAGCATTCTGGAGGGATCCCTCTGGCAATAGGTGTGACAGTTGACGCAGTTGCCTCCGGTCAGCGAATTTTCGAAAACAGCGGTCTGTGAATATGTCTCCAGACACCTCTGGTAAATCCCCATCTTCTTCCAAGCCTGATAGCCGGGAGGGATGAGCCTGTAGGAGAGGTACGGATCGATCTCGTCCGGCGACACGCTGATTGTGAACGGCTTGAGCGACACCCACTTCTCCCCTCTCTTGACTGCGACGGTGAGTGTGATGTCATCCCCCGAGTTCTCGGCCATAAGACTTTTCCAGGTCCTCGAAGGGAAAGAGAAAAGGCCTTCCTTTCCCTTTATCTGACGGTCTCCGGACTTGCCGCTGACAATCAAAACCGCCGGCTCGTCCGAACCGACATAAGAGAAATTAAGAGGAGCGATGTTGACAGGAACTGTCACCCCGGCGTAGTCCGGAAAGATTTCCGGAGTGTCCTCAGATGTTTCGGAAACGCTGACTTTTCTGCCGCAAGAAACGACAAGAAGCAATGTCAGAGCCAATGATGTCAAACGTATGGTTTTCATTAGTTTTCAGAGATTTGAGTGAACAGAAGATAGTACCAGAACGTGTTCCTGAAAGAAGACAGAGAGGATTTCGGATCAGAACTCCGCAAGGCTTTGCCGTACCTCTCCTTGAAGGATTGAAATCCGGCAAGGCTTTCTGAGGTGACTCCGTGCGCCAGACACCAGTCTAAATTATAGGACTGACGACGCGCGACCTCCTCGGCAGGCATTCCGTGGCTGGCGGCGAAGTCCACATCCATCGTCCCGTAATAGTCCGAATAGAAAAGCAGACATTCCTGAACCGGAGCCGGAAGCTCACGCAGCGCCGGATCTCCGTAATGCTTCGCCACAAACTCCACGACATTGTCCATATCCTTGGCCAGCAGGAGATAAGAGAGAGCATATTCCATCGCCATCCGGTCAGACGGATTGGCATCGACTATTCTGAACAGGTCGTCCATCGGGTTGGTGTAGAGCACGAAAGCGTCCTCGCACTGAAGATCACGCCTTCCGTTTCCGAGCAGCTCATCATTCATAACCGCCTCGTCATCACCTAAGAAACGTCTCTGAGAAGTTGCCCATTCGGAATGTCCCAATGACTTTTCCATCAGCCTTATGTACTTCCCCGCCGTGGCATACGACCCTCTCATCAGGTCTATCTGAAGCACCATCCGCAGCATCGACGGGACGTGGTCTCCAAAGGCTTGGTCGGCGTTGAAGGCCGTGCTCTGCGCCGCCGCCATATTCCCCATCGCAAAGAGTACCCTGCTGAGCCTCAGCAAGTCGATGTCGTTCTGGGATTTCACGTCGCAGATCAGCGAAAGCGGCCCGTTCTGACGGTACTTGAAAAGATCCTCGACAAGGAACCCCTTTCGAGCCAATGCGAGATTCCTGTAATTAGCCTCGGCTTGCGACCGTACGTCATTACCGTACAGTTTGAGGATTCTGTCCCAGTCCTCGTTCGTGGCAAGGCACTCCAGCCTGTAGAGCCTCGTCTTCGCGTCAGACTTGTAAGCGTCGGTGAACGACACGAGCGACAAGATGACCACAACCGCGCACAGAACGCTCACACCGACCTTCGCCACGCCCCCCTTCACTATGATCCTGCGGGAAACGGCGGCGATGAATATGCACACGGACAGCATCACCCAGCTGACGAACTGAATCTCCGGCATCTTCAGGATGTCTAATTCGTAGTACATCCTCGGCGTGAACGCGTCAAGAATGGTGGCGATCTGCCCAGAGTGAATCATCAAAAGTCCAAGAGCGATGTTCAGCACGGGATAAACAACTGAGAGCAAAGCGTTTCTGCGTTTTACGAATATATCGAACAGCAGCGCCCGCACGGCGAACAGCAGAGCCACCGACCCTGCTAAAAAGAAAAGCCCGACCGTCATAGCGCAGCCCGCTATCAGCGGGACACGGTCGCTTTTGATCTTGGAATATTCCATCAGGCAGAAGACCGCCGCGACGTAGGCGATAAGCCCTTGATAAAAACTGTAGTAGTCCAGCAACGACACCGCTAAGAACACCGACGGCAACAGACATAGCGGGAATATTCCCCACACCACCGGCCTCCGAGATTCCCCCTCCGGTCGCTGTGGTTCGACCGGTCGCTGTGGTTCGACCGGTTGGTGAGCCTGTCGAACCACACCAACCTGTCGAAGCGACTGAGCCTGCCCAAGCGCCCCGTCTCCATATTCAGCAAATCGTCCCCCCGTACAGGCGGTCCGCTCCATTATCCTCCAGACCATCCAGGCGTTCAGCCCAAGTGTCACAAGCGTGACCGCAGGCCCGACCCAGCCAACAGTGAAGAACTGCACTAAAAACTTAGCGATAAGTTCCGCAAGCCCCCCAGGATGAAGCAGAATGCCTTTGATGTACGTCCAGTCAAAGAGAAACATCTCCTGATGCCCTCTGAAAAGCAGCACCCACTTCTGAGAGGAGCAAAAGTAGAAGGCGAAAAAGGCCGCGCAGACAAAGCCTACGAGCGCAAGAATGAGATTGTTATACTTAACCCGCTTCATACTCCGGTGATAAATGATCCAAGGAGTACAAAGATAATGATTTTACAGTTACAATCGGCCTACGAAAAGCGTGAACCAACCGTCCAGACAGACCTTAAACTATGCGCCCGACTCCCTCCAGTTCTAAAACCAGTTCCGGACGGCACACATCGGCCACGAGAAAATGCGTCGGAACATCCTTGAAATGATCCGAGAACACACCCTTGACGCATTTCAAATCCTCCGGACGGCGAACATAGACCCGAATCATCTCAAAGTCAAAAGCTTCACATCCAGAGGCGATGTTCTCCGGAGACACTAAACTCTCCACGACATCAATCGCCCCGTGAGCCTGCGCCACAGGATCCTCGGAGAAATCGCTGCTTTCCCCCCTTATCGCCGCGGTCCCCGACACGAACATCACATTCCCAAGAAGCCTTCCCCTCTCAAACTTAGGGGTGGTGCGGACACTTTCCTTCCCGGAGGCAAGAACCTTTTCTGAATATCTGTGAGCGGGAATCTGCAACGGGTTGTCAACAGGCTTGGACACCCCATCGAATCCCTTCACCGCATACACAGAAACCATAACCCCTCCGGCGTCACAGCCTATCCCTGTCGCCGCCGGGTACCCGTCCGACCAATCGGCTCCGGCATAGAAAGCGGATCTCGCATCATTGAACAACTGATAGTTCTGAACTCCCCCGTTCACGGTGGTGATGCTCTCGATGTAGTTCCATTGGCGGACGATTTGCGAGACCGCAAAGCCCTCGGTGTCAAGTACATCCTTGATTCGGGCGAACACCTTGCGGGATTGCTCCCCGGTGTCTGCGGCCAACGGGAAACCAATGGCCCCGGTAAGAAGCTCGGAGCATTCTCCGGAGCGAATGACAAGATAGTCACCGTGCCTTTCGACCTCCCCGACATCCTTCAAGTAAACAACCTCGGCCACAAGCCGGCCTTCCATCGGCCTCTGCGCCACAAGGCTGACCAGCGGACATTCCGGAAACGCTGCGGATGTCATAGAACGAAGAATCCTGTCACACGACAGGTAGGCCTCCGTCCCCGAGGCGGCGAAGAAGTAGACGACACTGACAGGGACATATTCATTGCCGATCCTGCCGAGAACATCGCCGCACTGGCGCTCCAGACTTCCTTCCTCAGAAGAGGTGATTATTCTTGTGAACTTTTCAGTCATTGAGTGATGTTTTGCTCCGCAGGCAAATTTCGGCATTTTCTATGGAATTATGCCAAAAATAAAACCCTATGCGACAGAAAAAACGATTATCTTTGTAAGATTGAAATAAAACCACAACGACGAATGAAGAAAATTCTGCTTGCCGTCGCCTGTTTTGCGATGACACTTCTCGCCCAGGCGAATCCGACGCACAAAGTGAAGATCAACGATGGCCTCACGGTCAGTGTGGAGGCATGCTCCGAGAGCATATTCAGGATCAAGGTGTCTCCGAGGAAGGATTTCACCGAGTCCCTGATGGAGCGCTACGAGCTCATCAAGACCGACTGGAGTGAGGTCAAGACCGACATTTCCGACAAGGGAGGAGTCTGGACGCTGAAGACTCCGGAATATTCATTGGCCATCAACAAGAAGACGGGAGTGATGACCGTGAAGGATGCCAAAGGCGGGAAGGTGATCCGTGAGGTTAGGTTCCTGCCTGAGAAGGAAGGGCTCTGCGGCGAGATGAGGTCATTCATCAACGAGAAATACGCCGATCTGAAGGTCGCTGACAACGGCGGAGGCATCATCGGCGACGACAACGGGAAATTCGGAGAGGTTGACAAGCACGAGATTCCAGCTGCGGACGCGGTCAGCATCCTCAGCTTCAGCATGGAGGACGGCGAGCGCTTCTACGGTGGCGGCAGCACCAGCCGCGACCACATCCAGCACAGGGGCGAATTCCTCAGGATGTGGACGACTTACCAGCAGACCGAGATACCGATGCCGTTCATGATGAGCTCGCGCGGCTGGGGCGTTTACAACAACTCGACCCGCAAAAGTTTCTTCGACATCGGTAACCAGCAGAAGAGCAAGTTCAACATTATCAACACCTTCGACGAGGCAGACTTCTTCCTGATGATGGGCAAGGACATGCCTGCAATCCTTAATGAATATACCCTCGTCACGGGCCGTACCTATGTCCTGCCGAAATGGGCCTACGGACTCTGCTTCGGACCGAACATGCGCGAGGAGCAGTTCGACATCCTCAACGACGCGGTGCGCTTCCGCCAGTTCGACGTGCCTTGCGACGTGTTCTGGCTTGAGCCTCAGTGGATGGAGAAGCGCTACGACTTCTCGACCAAGAAGAAATGGAACTACGACAGGTTCTCTCCGGAGCCTTACTGGCTTCAGGATCAGTACCCTAAGACGATGCACAACCGCCTCTTCATCGGCAAGCTGCGCTCCATGGGCTTCCACCTCGGACTCTGGCTCTGCGAGGAGTATGACCTCAGCATCCAGGAGGAGGACATCATCGCCGAGCGCACGGGCGGCAAGCTTTCCGGCCAGGAGCATTGGATGGATCACCTGACCGTGTTCATGGATCAGGGTGTGGAGGGATTCAAGCTGGATCCTGCCCGAACGATCGACAACCACACGAACTGGGAATATTACAACGGACGCACCGACAAGGAGATGCACAACCTCAACCAGGTTCTGCTCCCGAAGCAGATGCGTGAGCTTGGCCGCAAGTACAACGGCAAGCGTACCTGGCATCACTACTGCGGAGGCTGGTCCGGAACACAGCGCTGGACAGCTTCGACCTCCGGCGACAATGGCGGCGGCAAAACCGCTCTGTACGACCAGCTCAATCTCGGCATGAGCGGATTCCTCAACACCTCCTGCGACGTGATGAGCGTTCCGCGCGAGCTTGAGATGCAGGGACTCCATTTCGGTCTCTTCCTGCCTTGGGTGCAGATAAACAGCTGGTTCTCGATGATGCATCCGTTCTACTATGCGAAAGAAGAGCAGGACATCTACCGTTTCTACGTGAAGCTGAGATATTCATTGGCTCCGTACATCTACTCGATGGCGCTTGAGGCGGCGCAGAACGGTATGCCGATCGTGCGCTCCATGCCGCTTTGCTTCCCGGACGACCGCAACTGCGACGACATGACCTACCAGTACATGTTCGGTGACAATTTCTGCGTGGGTATATTCACAAACGAGATTTACCTGCCGAAGGGGACCTGGACGGACGCCTGGAGCGGCGAGAAGGTTGTCAGCAAGGGGGAGACCTTCACCCGTGAATATCCTTCCGACCGCGCGGGGCTGCTCTTCATCCGCGAGGGCGCGATCATTCCGACGCAGCCTGATGTTGAATATCTTGGGGCGCGTCCGTTCGACCGCGTCATCCTGAAAGTCTATCCTCACGGGGACAGCGCGTACACGATGCTTGACGATGACGGAGAGTCTTATGAATATGAGAACGGAGGTGTCGCCTCGACGCTGTTCGAGTCGCATGAGAGGGATGGCGGTGTAGAGGTTGTTGTGAACCCGGTTCAGGGATCGTTCAAGGGAATGCCTTCGGAGCGGGAATATTCCTTCCGCATCCAGAGGGATTCGCGTCCGGCTTCGGTTTCGCTTAACGGCGCCGCCGTTCAGGATTGGACCTACGAGGACGGAATGGTCTGTCTGTCAGCGGGGAAGATTGGCATTAGCGAGAAGATCGTTGTCTCTGTTAGATAGTTTGATTTTTGAAACTTTACTATAGTTGGCTATTGCCGCTTTATAACAGTTAGGTTTTGCCGCGAGGCGCATACTTCCGAGGGACCTGCGCTTCGCGCCCTGTCCGGGTGAATGATCCCTCGGGGGAAGCGCCTCGCGGCAAAAAGAGTTTATTATTGAATATGAAAAGAATCGCGATAGTATTAGGACTTGCGGCGGCGATGATGTCGTGCGCCAGAAAAGACTGGCGGGACGCTTCGTTGACGGCGGAGGAAAGGGCATCGTTGCTGCTGAAGGAGATGACGCTGGAGGAGAAGGTCGGACAGATGTGCCAGTACGTGGCTCCGTGTTATGTGGAGCCGGGAAAGGGGTCGGCTCGCAAGAACATCGACGCGACTGATGAGAATCTGGGCAACAAGGATTTGTCCGATAAAGTCCGCAGAGGGGAAGTGGGAGCGTTCCTGCACGTGATGACTTCCACGGAGGCGGTGGCGCTTCAGAAGTTGGCTCAGGAGAGCCGGCTGGGGATTCCGCTGCTGCTGGGGATCGACGCGATCCACGGGAACGCGCTGATCGAAGGGTGCACGGTCTATCCTACGAACATCAACATGGCTTCCACTTTCAATCCGGAACTGATGGAGAAGATCGGAGAGGAAACCGCGCTTGAGATGCGTCAGAGGGGGTTGTTCTGGACATTCGCTCCTAATCTGGACATCGCCCGTGACGCCCGCTGGGGAAGGATGGGCGAGACGTTCGGCGAGGATGCGCTGCTGACTTCCGAGATGGGGAAATATGCCATCTGGGGATTTCAGGGGCGTGACGGGAAATATTCAGGAAATCACGTGGTGGCTTGCGCCAAGCATCTGATCGCGGGTGGCGAGCCGGCCGGTGGACTGAACGCGGCGCCGATGGACATCTCCGAGCGCAAGTTGCGTGAGCTTTATCTGCCTCCGTTTGTGGCGGCGATCCGTGACGCTAAAGTCGGGACGGTGATGGCGGCACATAACGAGATCAACGGGATTCCATGCCACGGTAACAAGTGGCTGCTCAATGATTTGCTTCGTGATGAATTGGGATTCGACGGATTCGTGGTCAGTGACTGGATGGACATTGAGAGGCTTCATTCCATGCATCATTGGGTACCGGACTCGACCGAGGCATTCGTGGTTTCCGTGGAATCGGGAATTGATATGCACATGCAGGGTGATAAATATTTCGAGGCTGTGGTCGCAGCCGTGAAATCCGGCAGGATTCCGGAGTCCCGCATCGACCAGGCCGCCGGCAAGATTCTGGCCGTGAAGTTCGCCCTTGGACTCTTCGAGCATCCTGTGCCGGAGATTCCTGAGGTCCTGGACGGTGCCGCCGAGCATCGTCAGACAGCCCTTGAAGCAGCTCGTCAGGGACTTGTGCTGCTGAAGAACGACGGGACGCTTCCGCTGAAGAATCCACGTCGGGTTTTCGTCGTCGGGCCGAACGCTGACAGCCAGACCATTCTCGGTGACTGGGCAGTGCCGCAATCAGACGATAATGTCATCACGGTTCTGGACGGTCTCAAGGCCGCTATGCCTAACGTCTCGATCGACACGCTATGTTTCGGTGGCAAGATCTCGAATGTCAATGCAAAAGGTGTCCAGATGGCTCGTTTCAAGGCCTCTGCGGCTGACGTTAACATCGTAGTGGTCGGTGAGAATTCGCAGAGATATTCAGCTTTCGGTCGCACCTGCGGTGAGAACTGCGATCGTGACGACCTCAGCCTTCCGGGGATGCAGCAACAGCTTTTGGAGGCCGTCGTGGCTTCCGGCAAGCCGACCGTTGTCGTGCTGATGACGGGCAGGGCACTCAGCATCGGTTGGGCTAAAGAGAATGCCAACGCCATTCTGAACGCCTGGGAGCCAGGTCAGATGGGTGGACAGGCTATCGCCGAGGTGCTGACCGGTCAGGTGAATCCTTCCGGCAAACTGCCTGTGACAGTGCCTCGCAACGTAGGACAGATCCAGACTGTTTACAACTATAAGCATTCGCAATATTCCCGCCTGTTCGCCACCAACGAGACCGGAGCCCTTTGGCCATTCGGTTACGGATTGAGTTATAGCACGTTTGAATATTCAGACGCAACGCTCTCAAAATCAGAAATCGGAGTCTCCGAATCGCTCAAAGCCAGCGTGACCGTCACCAACAACGGCCCGTACGACGGCGATGATGTGGTTCAGCTCTACATCCGTGACGAATATGGTTCCGTGACCCGTCCGGTCAAGGAGTTGAAAGCATTCCGTCGCATCAGCCTCAAGAACGGTGAAAGCACCAAGGTCGAGTTCGACATCACACCTGAGATGCTCCAGTGCTGGGGTGTCTCCGAGAAGTGGTCCGTCGAACCGGGAGATTTCACCATCCTCCTCGGCTCCTCCTCCGCCGACTCCGACCTCACTCCGCTGCCGCTGAAAGTTAAGTAATCAGACCAAGCGATCGGTTAACCACGCCCTCGCTTCGTCTGCCCCTTGCATTATCTCTTAAGGGAATCGCTTTATCCGGTGAAACGCCCTTTCACCGGATAAACTATTGTTATTGATCCGCTTGTCCGGCAGAACCCATATTTTGCCGGACGAAATGCAGATTTTGACCATTTTCTCCGGCAGGAAGGCTTCTCACCGGACAAACCACGGATTGCCTCTGGCATATTCTTTGGATAGGTTGGAGGCCTGACTGACTATCAATGAAATGAAAAAGTTACTTGTGGTGTTGGCGGTGATTTCGCTGACGGGAAGCGTGGCATCCGCTCAGAAGGTGCATTCTGACAATCAGGACATCCGGTTCACGGCTGGTGTGAGAATTCCGATTGAACATTCAAGGGCTAATTCAGGAGAGGTTATGAGCCTCACCTACGGAAAGTACAACGACAAAGGGTTTGGATTCCACGGCGGAGTGCAGTGGATGTTCGAGAATATGGACATCAATGATTACCTCGGCTTACCTCTGTCCGTGTCCTGGAGCAGTGGACGGCGCACGTTCAAACAAACACTGGAGGACGGTCTGGAAAACACTTTGCGTAACGCCTACCACAACAAGTACTATTACAACCAGAACCCTACAGTAGATAATGTCGTCGGCAGTTTCTTCACCGGACTGTTCAACAGAATCGAGTTCTTCGCCGGCCTGACCCCAGGATATATTTTCGGCCCAAATGATGATTCCCCTCGACACGGCACATACGGCGGAGTCAAAGGAGAAAGCTATATGTACATCAAGAACCGCTTCAGCCTCACCGCCGACGCCGGCTTTGGATTGTCATTCAACATCTGGCGCTTCAAACTGAGCGTCCTCCCGTCAGTGCACTACTTCATCACAGACAATTACAGAGAGGTCAACAATAAAAGTTACACCACACCAACCGGCACGGAAAGCGACTTCACGGACCAAGCCAGATCCTGGCAGTTCTCCATCCAAGGCGGCCTTAGCTTCTCGTTCTAGAATATATTCATTGAATATAACAGGGCATTCATCGCAAGGTGGATGCCTTTGTTGTTTGCCAGCTTCCGATCGCTTCGACAGGCTCAGCAACCGA
>ERZ1023899.16-NODE-16-length-37748-cov-10.406972_pt1 | contig 37748 bp, 30 predicted proteins | sample MGYA00380400_ERZ1023899 | MGnify/ENA primary metagenome ERZ1023899 (study PRJEB33179, sample SAMN07448996) | human gut metagenome | biome: Human-gut; feature: Human associated habitat; material: Faeces | host: Homo sapiens | place: India: Bhopal | collected...
AATGGCGGCGCGGTAGCGGATTCCCATACACCGGCATCCGTAGCCGGCTCAGTTGCGGAATCCTATCCACCCACCTCCGTCGGCGACTTCCAAGGTGGCTCTGGCCATCGGCGGCCTCCGTACTACTGTTGCTGTCCCTCTCGCTGGGGGCGGCTCTCCTCCGGATGGCGAAAGACGAACCAGACCTCGTCCAGGCGCACATTCCATATTCACAGATCAAGTCGCTCACCCTGCCGGACGGCACCGAGGTGCGGCTCAATTCGGGCAGCACCCTGCTCTACCCGGAGAAATTCGGGCGGAAGGGGCGCAGCGTCTTCCTTATCGGAGAGGCGGGCTTCAAGGTGCAGCCTGACGCGAAGCGGCCGTTCGTGGTCAAGACGGACGGGTTCCAGGTCACGGCTTTGGGAACGGAGTTCGACGTGTCGGCCTATCCCGACGACAAGGCGGTCAGCGCCGTGCTCCTCGAAGGCAGCGTGCTTGTCGAGTTCGACAACCTTTCCAAGAGCAGAATCCTGCGCCCGGGAGAGCAGCTGGTCTTTAACAAGGATGACCGTGGCCTTCAGCTGAAAGTGCCTGACATTGAGGACGTGACGGCTTGGAAGAGAGGTGAGTTGGTCTTCCGCCAGATGACCATCTCCGACATCATCACCGTTCTTGAGCGGCGCTTCGACGTCACATTCGTCTACAGGCTCCATGACTTCAGCACGGACCGCTATAGTTTCCGCTTCAGGGAGGATGCTTCCCTTGAAGAAGTGATGGAAGTCATCACCGACGTGACCGGAATCCTGAAATTCCGGATCGAAGACGACAAATGCCGCATCACCCGGAAATGATTGTAAAGGAATATGTCCGATGACCATCACCTCAGACACCGCTCCGGCCGCACAAGGTGCCGCCGTCGAGCCGTCTGAACGATAATAGATTGATCGTTAACCCTTAAAAAAAACTTTTCACCATGTAAAAAAAAGGACCCGGACGGACACCGCCGCCATGACCAGTACGGATGTCGTCACAGGCAGCCATTCAAGGCAACCGGTTACCGCCAAGAGCGGAGAGGTTGCCGGCGAGCAGGCCTCCGTCCCGGATCCGAAATCAAGAACCACCCAACAATCAGGCATCTGTCCTGAGTCCCGAAACGCCGCGAACAATTTGGCGACAGCTCCGGCGCTTCAAAAACAACAAAATTAATGAACCAATTATTAAGTAGTCTATGCTGCGAAATTACAAAAATAATGCGAAACAGCGGAAGCGGGCGACGGCGTTCATGGCACTCGCCTGGCTTCTGTGCATGTTCCTGATCTCTCCTCCGGCCAGCGCGCAGGGAGATGTCAGGATAAACCTTCAGAAAAAGGACATCACCGTGGTCAGCGCCCTCAAGGAAGTCGAAAGGCAGTCAGGCCTCTCGGTCGGCTACAACGACTCCGCCCTTGAGTCCAGCCCTGCCATCAGCCTCAACCTTACGGACGCGAGGCTGCCCGAAGCCTTGAACGCCATCCTTGGCGGGACAGGATTCACCTACGAGATCAAGGATCGCTACATCAAGATCGTCCCTAAGCCTCAGGACAACCGCCCGCGGTCACGAACGATCACGGGACGGGTGCTTGACGAGAGACAGGAACCCCTCATCGGAGCCAGCGTCACCGTGGAAGGCACAGACGTGGGAGCGATCACCGACATCGACGGACGCTTCTCCATCGAGGCCTCGACCGGCAACGTCCTCCGCTTCACCTATCTGGGCTACCAGCCGGCAAGCGTCAAGGTGACAGAGAAGGCTGTCTACAACATCCAGCTGACAGGCGACGTGGACGTGCTGAGCGAGGTCGTGGTCACGGCCCTGGGCATCAGACGCGAGCAGAAAGCTCTGAGCTACAACGTCCAGCAGGTCAAGTCCGAGCAGCTTCTCGCCGTCAAGGACGCCAACTTCATCAACAGCCTCGGCGGTAAGGTGGCCGGTGTCACGATCAACAGCAGCTCCGCCGGAGTCGGAGGAGCCAGCAAGGTGGTGATGCGTGGTGTCAAGTCCATCGAGCAGAGCAGCAACGCCCTCTACGTCATCGACGGAGTTCCGATGTACAACTTCGGAGGAGGAGGCGACAAGGAGTTCGGATCAAGGGGAATGACCGAGAGCATCGCCGACCTCAACCCTGACGACATCGAGAGTGTGTCCGTCCTGACCGGAGCGGCAGCGGCGGCGCTGTACGGAAGCAACGCGGCCAACGGAGCCATCGTGATCACCACCCGCAAGGGAGAGGCCGGAAAGCCTAAGGTCACCTTCTCCACCAACACCGAGTTCGTCACCCCGTTCGTCCTTCCTGAGTTCCAGAACCGCTACGGCACGGGAAGCCGGGGAAAGTCCGACGGCTCCACGATCCTCAGCTGGGGGCCGCTCCTCAACGAGTCCTCCCGCACCGGCTACGAGCCGAGGGACTTTTTCGAGACAGGAAAGGTCTACACCAACTCCCTGACCCTCTCCGCGGGAACGGAAAAGAACCAGACCTTCGTCTCCGCGGCCTCCGTCAAGTCCGACGGCATGGTTCCGAACAACACCTACAACCGTCTCAACTTCACGTTCCGCAACAGCACGAGCTTCCTGGACGGCAGGATGCGCCTCGATGTCGGCGGAAGCTACATCATTCAGAATGACAGGAATATGACCAACCAGGGAGTCTACTCCAATCCGGTCACTCCGGTCTACCTGTTCCCTCGCGGCGACGACTTCAGTCTCGTCAAGACCTTCGAGCGCTGGGATCCGGCCCGCAAGATCAAGACCATGTTCTGGCCGCAGGGCGAGGGTGACCTCAGGATGCAGAACCCTTACTGGATAGCCTACCGCAACCTGCGCCTCAACAACCGCAGACGCTACATGCTCTCCGCCGCCCTCAGCTACGACATCACCCCTTGGCTGAACCTGTCGGGGCGTGTACGCATCGACAACTCCACGACGAAGTACGAGCAGAAACTCTACGCGAGCTCCAACTCCACCATCACCGAAGGCAGCACCCAAGGCTACTACGCCGTGGCGGATCCACAGGAACGTCAGACCTACGCCGACATCCTCGCCAACGTTGACAAGCGATTCGGCGACTTCTCCATCGTGGCCAACCTCGGAGCCAGCATCTCCGACAACCGCTACGACGAGTTGAGCTACCGCGGCCCGATCAGGGAGAACGGTATCCCTAACGTGTTCAACGTCTTCGATCTGGACAACACCAAGAAGAAGGCCCGTCAGGAAGGATGGAACGAGCAGACCCAGTCCGTCTTCGCCAGTGTCGAGGCCGGATGGAAGAGCATGCTGTTCCTCACCCTCACCGGCAGGAACGACTGGGCTTCCCAGCTTGCGAACTCATCAACCTCGTCGTTCTTCTATCCGTCCGTGGGACTTTCGGCGATCCTGTCCGAGATGGTTCCGATGCCGAAGGCCATCGACTACGCCAAGGTACGCGCCTCCTTCAGTTCCGTCGGAATGCCGTACCCGCGCAACCTGACATCGCCTACCTATGAATATGACGAGACCACCCAGACCTGGAAACCTAAGACCCACTACCCGATCGGCAGCCTCAAGCCCGAGCGCACCGACTCCTGGGAACTTGGTCTGGATCTGCGCCTGTTCAAGGACTTGAGTCTCGCACTGTCCTGGTACCGGGCCAACACCATGAACCAGACCTTCGACCCGAAGATCTCTGTTTCGTCCGGCTACTCCACGATCTACCTCCAGACAGGTCACGTGCGCAACCAGGGAGTCGAGCTATCCCTCGGCTACCGGCACACATGGAGAAACGGCTTCCGCTGGGAGTCCGGCTTCACGATGTCCGCCAACAGGAACCGCATCGTCGAACTTGTCAAGGACTACCGCCACCCGGAGACCGGAGAGATCATCAACAAGGACAGGCTTGACGTGGGAGGCCTCGGCAAGGCGCGGTTCATCCTCAAGACCGGCGGCACCCTCGGCGACCTCTACACCCAGTCCGGCCTCAAGCGCGACGTGAACGGCATGGTCGAGATCGACCCGTCCGGCGGCCTTGTGACCGTTGACAACCTTCAGGACATCAAGCTCGGAAGCGTCTTCCCTAAGGCCAACCTGGCTTGGCGCAACGCCTTCGACTGGAAGGGTGTCCACCTGAGCGCCCTCGTCACCGCCCGTCTTGGCGGCGTGGTCTACTCAGCCACACAGGCGGCCATGGACCAGTACGGAGTCTCCGAGTCATCAGCCCTCGCGAGGGACAACGGAGGAGTCCTCGTCAACGGACGCACCCTTGTCGATGCCCAGACCTGGTACACCGCCATCGGCACACAGAGCGGACTCCCGCAGTACTACACCTACAGCGCCACCAACGTCCGTCTCCAGGAAGCCAGCATAGGCTACACCCTGCCGCGCTCCTGGTTCGGGAACATCTGCTCCGTACAGCTTTCCGTTGTCGGACGCAACCTGCTGATGATCTGCAACAAAGCGCCGTTCGATCCGGAGTCTGTGGCCTCCACGGGCAACAACTACCAGGGCATCGACTACTTCATGATGCCGAGTACCCGCAGCGTCGGTCTGAACGCAAGGATTAACTTTTAAAGCCCAAAGAACATGAAACCACACAAAATAACAACGGTCCTCATCACCTTGGCTCTCGTCCTCGTCTCCTGCACGGACAACTTCGACAAACTCAACAGGAAACCCTATCAGGTTGACAACGAGGAGCTTCAGCGCGAAGGCTACATCATAGGCTCCACCCTCAAGGGAATGCAAGGCCTCGTCGTGCCGACCCAGGAACACCTCTACCAGTTCATCGAGGCCCTGGCCGCCGGACCATTCGCCGGCTACTTCGGAGCCACCGTGGCCTGGACGGACAAGTTCGAGACCTACAACCCTCCGGTAGACTGGCAGAACAAGACATTCTCGGATGTGTTCACAAAGACGTACCCGTTCTACCGCGACATCCTCAACTTCACGGACGATCCTGTGGCCGTGGCCCTTGCCAAGCTCATGAGGGTGGCGATAATGCACAGGATGACCGACATGTACGGCCCGATCCCATATTCAAAAGTACTCGCCGACACCGAGGGAGAGTCCCTTGCCGTTGCCTATGACACCCAGGAGGAGGTCTACCGCCGGATGCTCGTTGAACTCGACGAGGTCAGCGCCGTCCTTTCGGAGAACCTCGGCCTCGGCGCCGAAGCCTTCCGCAAGTACGACGATGTCTACTTCGGAGACCTCACCAAATGGTTCCGCTTCACCAACTCCCTGAAACTCAGGATGGCGATGCGCATGGTCTATGCCGACGAGGCCGCCGCCCGCAAGGCAGCCGAGGAGGCCGTCGCCGCCGGGGTCATCACGACAAACGCCGACAACGCCTTCCTCACCGTGGCCGAGAACCGCTCCGCGATGGTGTTCAACGACTGGAGCGACCACCGCGTGGGAGCCGACCTGATCAGCTACATGAACGGCTACTCCGACCCTCGCCGCGAGAAGATGTTCACAAAAGGCCTCTACAACAAGAAGGAGGACTTCTACGGCATCCGCATCGGCATCGACGTGGCCAACAAAGACATCGTGACCGGAGTGTACTCCCGTCCTGTCATCACCGAGACCAGCCCGTTCCTCTGGATGAACGCCGCCGAAGTCACGTTCCTCCGCGCGGAGGGAGCGCTGAGGGGATGGAATATGGGCGAGGATGCGAAGTCTCTCTACAACACCGCCATAGCCCTCTCGTTCGAGCAGTACGGCGTCGCAGGGGCGGATGAATATTCATCGGACACCGAGAAAATCCCCGCCGCCTACAACGACCCTCTTGGCGCCTATTCCGACAAGACAGGCCCGCGCAGCAGGATCACCATTGCCTGGGAGGACGGCGACGCGAACTTCGAACGCAACCTTGAGCGCGTCATCACCCAGAAATGGATAGCCATTTTCCCTCTATGCATCGAGGCGTGGAGCGAGTTCCGCCGCACCGGCTACCCGAAACTCATCCCGGTTGTGGAGAACAAGAGCGGAGGATCCATCGACTCCGGCGTGATGATCCGACGCCTGTGGTACCCGCCTCTGGAGTATTCAGAGAACCCTAAGAACATCGCCGCCGCCGTCGCCGCCCTCGGAGGCCCTGACAACGGAGGCACAAGACTTTGGTGGGACAAAAAGCCATGAGGCCGCTTCCCTCCATCCGAAAGAGTGACACAAACGACAATCAAACAGATAATTAATGAATATGAATATGAAAGCGACAGCATCACCTGCCACCCTTCTTCTCCGCTTCTGCCTTTCGCTCCTCGCCGCCTGTCTTCTGGCCGGCTGCTCCGAGTGGAACGAGACAGAGCCTCTGGAGCTGAAGGTGAAAGGGGCCAAGGAACGCGCCCCTGAACTATGGACACGCTACATGGAAGTCCTGCGTGACTACAAGAACAGCAGCCACTTCCTCACCTACGCCCGCTTCGACAACGGAGCCGAGAAACCCGTCAACGAAGGCGGCTACCTCCGTTCCCTGCCCGACTCTCTGGACATCGTGACCCTCGCCCATCCTGACAGGCTCACCGGATTCGACAGGGAGGACATTCCGTCACTTCAGGAGAAGAGCACCAAGGTTCTGCTTCTGGTGGACTATGCGGGGATGGCCGGAACCGAGCTGGGCGACGCCGCCAGACTCGGAGCCTATCTGGACAAGATCACCGGCCTTGCCGCCGAACTCGGTCTGGACGGATTCGCGTTCACATGCAACCCGCTCTACTCCGGCACCGATGCCGAGATAGCGGCCCGCAAGGAGGCAGCCGCACTCATCGTCTCCAGACTCTCATCCGCCGCCGGAGCGTCCGGAACGCTGGTTTTCGAAGGACTGCCGGAAGCCCTTGAGCCTTCGGACAGGGCAAAGCTCAGCCTCCTGGTCGCCCCGACAGCCGACCTTGACAACGTCGTGGATCTAAAGCTGATGATGGCAGGGATTCTCTCCGCCCCGGGCATCAGCAAAGACAAGGTGCTGCTCTCCGCATCGATCGGAGGCGAGATGGCCGACGGCAACAACGTCAAGAAAAGCCAGGTCCCGCTGATCATGGACTATGTCGCCTCCCTCGGCCCGCTCGGAGGTCTGGCCATCCGTGGCATCGGAGACGACTACTATAACTCCGCAATGAACTACGCGGTCACCCGCTCGGTCATCCGCTCGATGAACCCGTCAAGATAACCCATAAAAAACAAAAGACATGAAAACGAAATACATAACCACAATTATCCTCCCGATGCTCGCCCTCTGCGCCGCCGGGCTCACCGCGTGCGAGGAGGAGTCGATCGGCCTTGACACCGGCACACTCCAGGACGAGGAATCCTTCGCCCTCATCAGGAGCGCCATGCGCAGCGACCATTCCTTCTCCGGAATCACAAAGGTAGACCTCTTCGCCGCCGAGGAAGGCGAGAATCCCGAGACCGTCATCATCGACGAACTCTTCCTCACCCTTGACAAACCCGCCACCGGCGACGTGACCGCCGAAATCATCATCGGCGACACCTTCACCGAAGAATACCTTGCCGAAGTGGAAAGAAGAAACGCACAGGTGAAGGCGTATTGGAACAAGACGCTCAGTATAGCTCCTGAAACAGAATATTTTAAAACAGGACGACTCCCCATCAATAATCTACAACTTAACAGCAGCACACTGACCGTCAAGTCAGGGAAAACTGACTCTGAATCAACTTCTGTCATAGTCAATAACGAAGGTCTTGACTTGCAGACGATTTACTTTCTTCCAATGGAAATCAGGCAGAAAGATGCATCCGGAAAGATAACAAGCAGATTATTACAATATATTATTACAATCAATGAATATAAGCAAACTGTCGAAGAGAATAATTATAGTGTTCCCAAAGATGTCGAAATTAGACATGAAAGCGAAACCGGTTTTATGTCGGTATACTATATAAACACAGAATTCTATCAGCCTTTGTTGGTAGATAATTATCTGCTGAGGAGGGAAAACAGAGAAACGTACACTTATGACTTCTATACAATCGGAAGTATCATTAATCTTAGACCCGCGTATGTGGATTATGAGTATGAGACTGGTCGCAGCAGCCTCTCTGTCAGTCTGGATTTACGTTATGTGCTGGAGAATGCGACCAAATACATCCGTCCAATACAAAACAACGGGAAAAAAGTCTGCGTCTGCATCCAAGGTGGCGGGAAAGGCCTTGGCTTCTGCAACATGACCGACACTCAGATTGCCGACTTTGCCGCCCAGGTGAAAGATCTGATTGATATTTACGGACTTGACGGCATCAACTTGTGGGATGAAGGCAGCGGCTACGGCAAGGAAGGAATGCCTCCGGTGAACACCACCTCCTACCCGAAACTCATAAGGTCCCTGCGCGAGGCCATGCCTGACAAACTCCTGACCCTTGTGGACAAGGAAGAGCCGACCGAGTACTTCCACGATGTGGCCCTCTGCGGCGGCATCGAAGTCGGCAAGTACATCGACTACGCCTGGCACGGCTACAACGATGCTAGGGAGATTATTCAGGTTATTGATCCTTGGAGTGAAAAACAACAGTTCAGTGAATATACTCGTGCTCCGATAGCTGGTCTTTCTTCCGATCGTTATGGAAATGTTAATATCCCAAAATATGGAGCTTATAAGCAGGTTCCTGATCTTTCCGCACTTTATCAAATAATAAACACTGATGCTCCTGTTCGCTTAATAAACTGGAAATTATCAAAACAGAAGAATAACAACATTATTGTGTTCGGTTTCGACCTTACGGCTAATGAACAAAATGAGTCCGAAGGCTATCTTCAATATGTCTTTGATTACTATCGTCATTTTCATGACGAGGGTTCTTATCTCACCCTAAGGCCTAACGGTAGTTGGCGAATAAGAACGCGTAAATACTCATTCGATTTCACATCTTTATCATCAAGATTGAACCTTACGTACAATGTGTTCTATAAAGACTGGTAATTTGTAATGATTCCGGTTTCTCAACAAACCATTCTCTTATTAACTTAAAAAACTTTATTCCAACAGACAGGTTTACATAAATAGTACAAAGGGTTACGGGATGTATCCCTGTACGCAGATTCATTGTTTCACTATCTCTTTTTTAGAGTAGTCTATCTTTATGTTTTTTTTAAATTATGATTTATCATGAGAAATAGTATTATCAGAACCATCTCATTTTTGTCGATGACAGTAATGATGGGTGCGGCTTTACAAAGCTGCAACAAGCAGGGCAACACCATCACAGGTGAAGCTCAAACCAATACAAACAGCCTCTCTACTCGTGCTGTGGGCGTGAAAACTCCTAAACTCACTGTTTATGTCGAAACAAACGACATAAATCCTCTCAATGCCGGGGAGTACTACTTCTGCAACTCTTCCCCACGCGAGGAGGTTGTAGACCATGTCATTCTGTTCGCTTCCAACATCCGCGGAAACGCTACATCCGCTTGGCTGCATCACAACCAGAATCAAACCTACATTCTGAACAATGTAAGCACCTTGGTTCAGCCATTGCAGAACAAGGGGATCAAGGTTCTGCTTGGTCTGCTTGGCGATCACACCGGAGTAGGATTCGCTAACCTCAGCCCGGCCATGCTCGAAAGTTTCGCCCAGCAGGTGGCGACCTGTGTCAACACCTACGGGCTGGACGGAGTGGATCTTGATGACGAGTATGCGAGATACGATCTGGCTCCTGCCGGACTGCCATCTCCGAGTGCGGTCATTTTAGGCAATCTCGTCACCAGACTTCGCCAATTGATGCCTAACAAACTGATCACGGCATTCTCCTTTGGTAATTATATTCCATATATGGGTGCGACGGTATTTAATTCGCTTGACTACATGCACCCTAATTTCGGATGTAATCCAATTCCTCCTTCCGGACTTCCGAACAGCAAATGGGCTAAACTGTCGGTACATATTCAAGGACCGAACAGCACCATACCATCATCTTCCACCATTGAAAGTTGTGTTGAAAGCTATTCTGGTTATGGAGAAATTATGATGTTCAATTTGAGACAATGGAACACTTCCGACATTATGAATTATTTTGCTCCTGATGTTTGGGGAAGGTCAGTCTGCTGGACAGGTATCACCCATTACAAAAACTATTGATAGCTTGACATCCTCGTCGGGCACATAGTACCAATGTTGAGCCTGACGGTGATAATAAAAAACCGGAATCATTATGACACATAATAACATTACCAGTATATTCATTTGCCTCGCCGCCGCGGCCACGCTCGTACTGCTGGCCGCATGCGGTGAGCGGGACTACACCAAGGATTCACCTTTCGACAATGTGGTCTACATCGACGCCGCCCGCGTCAAGGAACTCAACCAGTTCACCTTCAACAACGTGACCGAGACCGGCTCCCGCACCCTCGCCGCCACTCTCGCCTTCCCGGCCGAGCAGGACGTTAGCGTCAGCATCGGAGCCGACCCGTCTCTGGTCTCCCTCTACAGCTCACGCCTCGGCGGAGGCTATTCCACCCTCGACCCCAAGCACTACACCCTTTCGGCCTCCTCGGTGGTCATCCCCGCCGGCCACGCTTCCTCGAAGCCCGTCACCGTGGACTTCCACGCCCTGACCGACCTTGAGATCGACAAAGGCTACCTCCTCCCTGTCACCATCGGAGGCGTGTCCGGAGGCATGGGCGTGCTTGAGGGCTCACGCACCGTCTGCTATGTCGTGCGCCGCTCCAGCGCCATCACCTCGGCGGTCAGCCTTCGTAACAACTACTTCGAGGTGCCGGGCTTCGACGCCGGCAGCCCTACCGCCGATGTGGTCAACGGCCTGAAGCAGCTGACCTACGAGGCCATCGTCCGGGTCAACGACTTCGGTGACGACAAGCGGGAGATCTCCACGATCATGGGCATCGAGCAGTACTGTCTCCTCCGCTTCGGTGACTCAGGCTGGCCGAAACAGCAGCTTCAGTTCGCGGTCCACGAGATCAAGTTCCCGGCTCCGGACAAGACCAAGATCCTCCAGCCGGGCGAGTGGTACCACGTGGCCGTGACCCACGACACCGAGTCCCGGACCGCCTCCATCTACGTTGACGGCCAGCTCTACAGCTCCATCGACAACTACGGCAAGACCGAGGACATCAACCTTGGCAAGCAGGAGCGCGGCAAGCACTTCATGTTCAAGATCGGCCACTCCTACGGCGAACCCGACGACATGTCCCGCATGCTGGACGGCGAGATCTGCGAGGTCCGCGTCTGGAGCGTGGTCCGCACCCGGGAGGAGATCTACAGGAACATGTACGATGTGGATCCGCAGACCCCGGGCCTGTGCGCCTACTGGAAGTTCAACGAAGGCCAAGGCGACACCGTGAAGGACTGGACCGGCCACGGCAACGACGCCGTCTCCCACTCCCCGGCCACCTGGCCGACCGGCATAGAAGTCCCCGTCAAGAACAAAGACTGATACCCACGGTCAGCTACGGAGTGGGCCAAAGACCCGGCTTAGTCCTCGGGCAAAGGCTCCAACCCGTGGCACCTAACCCCTTGGCAATAACCAACATAAGCATTCTCGTGGTACCCAATATCCCCACCACGAGAATGCTTATATTGTTAATACTCATCATATTACCTGCCACGCCATTCCCCTTATCCCCCAGCATTCCACACCGCTCCTATTCCCGCACGCCAGACACCGCTCACAACCCGGTCGCGGCACCTGTCGAAGCATCCGCACATCCCATGCTTGACGGCGATTCCCTACCTGTTCGCTATGGCGTCCATGGCCAGCGTGAAGGAATCCCGTTTATTATTTATAGACTTTTTGTTATCTTTGTGTCTGGAACGGTAATTGCGGTTACCGTCCCGGACATTTTAATTTTATTGATTATGGAAAAGATAGCTTCTAACGAAAATTTTGCTGAGATACTCTCTGACAGCAAGCCTGTTCTGGTGGACTTCTGGGCGACCTGGTGCGGCCCTTGCCGTATGCTGGCCCCGACTGTGGAGACCATCGCCTCTGAATATGACGGCAAGGTCACGGTCGTGAAATGCAACGTGGACGACTGCGAGGATGTGGCTGCCGAGTATGGTATCAGGAATATTCCTACCCTGCTGTTCTTCAAGGGCGGCCAGGTGGTGGACAAGCTTGTCGGCAATGTGCCGAAGAGCGAGATTACCGCCAAGCTGGACACTCTTGTCTAATCTTATCTAAAAATCTGAAAAAATGAAAAAGTTTGTATTCGCTGTCGCCGTTGTGGCAGCCATGGTGTTTTGCACTGACGCTTCCGCCCAGCGCTACAATTCCGCCCGTGTCGGATTGATGGGAGGATTCACCTCATCCTCGACCTCGATCAAGAACATGGATTCCAAATCCGTCTCCTTGTACCATGTAGGTCTTACCGCCGAGATTCCGCTTTTTGGCGGATTCGCCATCCAGCCGGGCCTTCTCTATCAGGTGAAGGGAATGTCGGCTGACAAATTCAACAGCTCTACCATCTCGGAATCCTTTGGGTCTTTCGAGACCAAGGTAGGCTACCTTGAGGTGCCTGTCCAGGTGCAGTGGGGGCTGGATCTTCTGGCTTTCCGCCCTTATGTCTTCGCGGAGCCTTTCGTGGGCTTCCGCCTCGGACAGAGTACCAAAGGCGAGGTCGCCGACAAGCTCAAGGACAATCTTAAGAAAGTCGAGTACGGTCTTGGTGTTGGAGCAGGAGTCGATGTCTGGAGGCTTCAGCTTTCTGTCAAGTATTTCTGGAACTTTGGAAAGATCTATGACAAGGATGGCAATGTCGGCCCGATCGGCGACACAGTGAAGGACGCCGTGAAGGACGCTGTCAACAACGGTAACAATTTCAACGGTGTCATGGTGTCCGCCGCGTTCTTCTTTTAATCGCCGGAAGTGAATGAATGAGGAACGGAAGGTCGTGATTTACTGCTCGGCAAGTTACGACATCGACCAAAAGTACAACCAAGCTGCGCGGGAAGTGACCCGCGCGGCTTGTTCGCTTGGTTACACGATTGTCTCCGGAGGTGCAATCAAGGGCACCATGGGAGCTGTGGCCGATGAGGTCGCCCGTTGCGGAGGCCGTCACATCGGCGTCCTGCCCCGCTTTATGGAGCAGTATAAATTCCCGGGTCTCGATCAGGTGATCTGGACGGACACGATGGCCGAGCGCAAGGAAAAGATGCGTGAGGGTACTTGTGCGGCGATAGCCCTGCCGGGTGGCATCGGCACTCTCGATGAGGTGATCGGGACGTTGACCCTGGCGAAACTGGACAAATACGACGGAAAGATCTATGCGTTGAACCTGGACGGATTCTACAATCCGTTGAAGGATCTGCTGGACCACTATGTGAAGACCGGAATGCTTGACGCGCGTTCCAGGGGACTGATCGAGTTCCCGGACACTGTCGCCGAGCTGGTCGGACACCTTGACTGATAAACTGAAAGACTGATGACTCTTGACGAGATAAAGGAATTCCTTGGAAATGACTGGAAGGAGACGGACGGACTGATACGTTCGTCCCTCAGAAGTGATATCGACCTGCTTAATACCACGAACGAGGCGATCCTGGAGCACAGCGGAAAGCAGTTGAGACCGATTGTGTCACTGCTTGTGGCCCGCGCCTGCGGGAACGGCAAGGCCAACGAGGACAGTGTCAGTTGCGCCGCTGCCTCGGAGCTTCTGCACAACGCCACACTCCTTCACGATGATGTCGCCGACAGCAGCTCCGAAAGGCGTGGAGCCCCGACCGTCATGGCGATCCTCGGAGGCCCGGCGTCTGTCCTTCTCGGGGATTATTGGCTGGTAAAGGCGATGGATAACATACTCGCATCCTCGGCTCACGGCAATGAGGTCATCAGGATATTCTCAAAAACTCTCAGCAGCCTTGCCGAGGGGGAGATGCTCCAGCTTCAGAAGGCTTCGAGCGGGGACACGGAGGAAGAGGACTATTTCCGTATAATCTACAGCAAGACAGCCTCTTTGTTTGAATCGACCTGCGTTTCGGCGGCGATCTCGGTGAACGCTCCGGAAGCGTGGGTGGAGGCCGTGCGGAACTATGCGGTCTCACTCGGAATCGCTTTCCAGATCAAGGACGACATATTCGATTACACGGGAGGAAAGAAAATAGGCAAGCCTGTGGGCATCGACCTTGAGGAGCAGAAGATCACACTGCCGCTTCTGGGTGCCTTGGAATCAGCGTCCGACGAACGCGCTTCCCATATCAGGAATATGCTTTTGAATATTCAGGAACATCCAGAGTACAAGGAGGATATAGTCGCTTTTGTCAAGGAGGAAAAAGGCATTGAATATGCCGTCTCGAGGCTTGATGAATATGTCGCCAAGGCTGTCGGCGCACTTGCCACGCTTCCGGATTCGAGGGAAAAGGACTATCTTGTGAAGATCGCTGAGTTTACCGCTTACAGGGACAAATGAATCTGGACGGAATCATAGGGAATCACGATGCCGTCAGGGCGTTGAAAGGGATGGCCGAAAGCGGGCGCATTCCTCATGCCATGATGCTTTACGAGAACGACGGGTGCGGGGCCATGGCTCTTGTCCTGGCGTTTCTGAGTCAGATCATGGGAGACGAGCATAAGGTCTGCGGGCTGATTCATCCTGATGTGCACTATGTCTATCCGGTCGCGAACGGCTCGAAGGTCACTGAGAAAGTCGAGAACCTGAGGGCTGAACTGTTTCTTGAATATTGGCGTTCCTTGATGGTCTCCAATCCTTATGCCCTTGAGAATGAGGTCAGCTCCGCTTTCGGAATCGAAGGCAAACAGTCTGGAATCAATAACGCTGAGGCTAAGGAAATCCTTGAGACCGTGTGGCTTACCTCGGTAGAGGGTGGCTGGAAGGCTGTCGTTGTCTATCTTCCCGAGAAGATGAACGCCGCTTCCGCCAACCGGCTTTTGAAGGCAATCGAGGAGCCGCCGGAGAAGACTCTGTTCATCATGATCACCCACGCTCCTGAGAAAGTGATGCAGACCATCTCGTCAAGATGCCAGGCGATCCGTGTCCTGCCATATTCAAAGAATGAGATAGTGGAGATTCTTACATCCCGTTTCGGGAAGACTCTTGACGAGGCTTCGCAGGCTGCTTTGGTCGCTGGTGGCAGTGTAGGGGTCGCGTTGCGTTATCTCTCCGGGAAGGAGGACTATCTGCGCCAGATGGAGATATTCAAGGGGCTTGTTGACGCGCTTGCCGCGAAGGATCTTTCCGCCGCTTTGGGTTGGGGGGATGCGATGGCCGCGCTGCCGTCGCGTGAAAACCAGAAAGCTTTTTGTAAATTTGCAGGTGAAAGCCTTCGCAAAGTGTTTTTGATTCAGCAGAACCTGCCTCAGATCGCCGGGGTGTCGCAGGAGGAGAAAGAGTTCTTTGTCCGGCTGGCATCGCGTTGCAGGAAAAGTTTTCCGAGGATGGCGGTATCGTGTCTGGACAGGGCGCAGATGCTGATTGACAGGAACGTGAACCAGAAGATTCTTTTCACCGACCTTGTTGGGCGGTTGTATTTGAGTTTCTGACAATAATATTGAATACGTATGGAAAATATTGATAACGAGACAATAAAATTTGACTGTAACCGTGGCTGCACAATCTCCCAGGATCAGGAGACCGGGGAATATGACTGCAATTACCGTCAGGGTTGCTGTAAACTCAAGGATTACGACTGGCTTCACGGCATCCGGCAGGAGCAGTACAAAGATCTTTTCGAGGTGCGCTTCAAGAACACCAGAAAGGGGATTTACGTCAACGCTTCCGGACAGGGGATCAAGGCCGGGGATCTGGTCATAGTCGAGGCCATGAATGGTCATGACCTTGGAATCGTCACTTTGGAAGGCCCGATTGTGGGACGTCAGATGAAGTGTAAGGGTGTTGATCCTGAGACAACACAGTTGAAAAAGATCTACCGCAAGGCCAAGCCTTTCGACATCGCCAAATGGCAGGAAGCCATAGCCCGTGAGCAGGACACCATGATTCAGGCGCGCAGGATCGCCGCCGAGCTTGGTCTGGACATGAAGATCGGAGACGTGGAGTTTCAGGGTGACGGCACAAAGGCCATTTTCTATTACATCGCCGACGGGCGTGTGGATTTCCGCCAACTGATCAAGGTCTATGCGGAGGAATTCCGCATCAGGATCGAGATGAAGCAGATCGGGGCACGTCAGGAGGCCGGCCTGATCGGTGGCCTCGGAGTATGCGGACGGGAATTGTGCTGCGCCAATTTCATTACGAATTTCCAGTCGATCTCCACTTCGGCGGCCCGTACGCAGGACCTGTCCCTGAATCCGCAGAAGCTGGCTGGTCAGTGCGGCAAACTGAAATGCTGCCTGAATTATGAGGTCGCCAACTATCTGGACGCCCAGTCCCGTATTCCTAAGGTTACGGAACCGCTTGAATTCCAGGATGGCCTGGCCTATCTGGCCAAGACTGACATCCTTCAGGAGATAATGTATTTCACTTACGAGAAGGGCTCTCTCTCGAATCTCTATCCGGTGGCCGCTTCGGAGGTCGCGCAGATCATAATGATGAACCGTAATGGCCAGAAGCCGGAGTCTTTGAAGAGCGAACCGGAACCTGTCGGTCCTCAGTTCGTCTCGGCCGTCGGTGATGACAGCATCACAAGGTTCGACAAGCCTAAGAAAAACAAGAACAAGAACCGTAACAAGAACAAGGTTAAGCCGGTCGCTGACCAGGCCGCCCGGACTGCCGCTCCGGCGGATAACGCCGAGGCACCGTCCAAGCCAAGATCTGAAGGCGGTAATTTCAGAGGCCGGAACAATGGCCCTCGTCGGAACGGAGGGAGCGGACGCCCTCAGCAGCAACGTCCCCGTGGCGACAGAAAGCCTGAACAGAAGCCTGTAAAGACTGATGAGTAAAGGTTTTCTTACACTTGTCTTGATGATGGCCATGGTGTCATGCGCGCGTCCTTCCTCCTACGAGCCGTTTGTGGTCAGGGAGAAGGCCGAGTATGGCGACACCTACATATTCAATTTGGATCTTTCTGACTCGACCGTGTCCTACGGATTGGATTTCTACACAAGGTTGGAGCGTCCGGCGTTCGGGACTTTTCCGGCTGACAGCATCTCGCTTGATCTGAGGTGGATTTCTCCATCGGATTCGCTCATCCTGTCGGACACTACATTCATCCGGGTTGCCCAGCCGGTGGACTCATCGTACTATTCGAGGGATTTTATAACTGGCTATAAGCCTGTTCTGAATCTGCCGGAGCATGGAATGTGGCGTCTCAAGGCACGGGTGTTGAATGATTCGGAGGCGATACGTGGATTGGGTGTGATATTCACAAGAAAGGAGAATGGGACACGATAAACTTAGAAAATTCGCGGAGAACGAAACTTTCTCCTGCCTTCTTCAACCAGAGGCATCCTCGGTGCTGGATAAGGTCGAAGGCAGCAACAGCTTGATACTCAGAGAGCATCCGATCAAGGGACATTGGAACGAGAGGATGTTCGCCACCGCGCAGCCTATAGTTCTGGAGCTTGGCTGTGGGAAAGGGGAGTACACGATTGATTTGTCCCGCCGGGAACCGTCGCTCAATTACATAGGAGTCGATATCAAGGGCGCGCGTCTTTGGAAAGGTGCGAAGTTCGCCACGGAGAACAAACTACCTAATGTGGCTTTCCTGCGCACCAGAATCGAGTTCATCGAGGCTTTCTTCGCTCCGGAGGAGGTTTCGGAAATATGGCTGACGTTCTCCGACCCTCAGATGAAGAGCGAGAACTGCCGCCTGACGAGTCCGCTTTTCCTTGAGCGCTACCGCAAGTTCCTGAAAAAGGGCGGAATAGTCCACCTCAAGACTGACAGCCGCTTTCTTTATGAATATTCCAAAGCGGTGGCCGAGCAGAACGGCCTGAGGATTCTGGCAAGCACCAATGACCTTTACGGGACAGGCAGACAGGATTTGTCTGATTGTGCGTTACGTTCTGTCGCTGGTGAATCCGCCATCGATGCCTTGTTCGAGGTGCAGACTTTCTACGAGAGGATGTTCACAGCCCAGGGCTACAAGATCACCTATCTGAGTTTCGTGATAGACCACGACGGCCCGTACATCCACCCCGAGTTCGATTCCGACTACTGGCGATCCGTTGAAGGTCCCCGCCACTTCTCACATCAGCCGGAAAAGAAACGGTAACCGCGGTCACTAAGCCATCTGGTCACTGAGCTTGTCGAAGTGACCAGATGGATGATGCTTCGGCAGGTTCGGTGACCGTCGCGGAGAGAAATTTAAACCTCCCTCCAGATGTAAACCTTGTCTCCGCGCCGGATCTTTTTGCCGCCCGGTGTGCGGATGTCATCCGGGAATATTATAGGAATGGAACAAAGTGTCCCTTTCCCCGCCTCGTCCGTTGGCTTGAGATCGACCCGTATCTCGCTGACATTCTGCTCGATCACACCAGTAGTCTCTCCGATGATGAGAATGTCATCACCTTTTCTCAAGGCCTCCGACTCCACCAGCACTTCCGCGACTGAAATCCTGTCGAACCAGTTGGTGATCTTTCCGCAGTAGATTTTCTTACGGGTGGCGTGGCTACCGTACACATCGCTCCATTCTCCGAGTCTGGCACCTTGATAGTACCCGTCCCAGAACCCTCTGTTGAAGACTTCTGACAGTTCCTCCTTCAAAGAGGCCGCCAGTTCCGGAGTGTAACGTCCCTCGCAGACAGCGTCAGCCGCGCGGCGGTAGCACTCCGCCGTCTTTTTGACATATTCAGCGCTCCTTGCCCGCCCCTCGATCTTGAAGACCTTCACGCCCGCGTCGATGATCTTGTCCATGAACTCGATGGTGCACAGGTCCTTGGGCGACATTATGTACTTGTTGTCGATGTTCAGTTTCGTGCCGGTCTCCAGGTCCGTGACCTCATAGCCCCTGCGGCAAAGCTGGTAGCAAGCCCCTCTGTTGGCCGAAGCCCCGTAGGTCTGGAGGCTCAGGTAACATTTCCCCGAAACCGCCATGCAGAGCGCTCCGTGGGCGAACATCTCGATCCGCACAAGATTACCGGAAGGACCTTTGATGCCCTCGTTCACGATCGCTTGATGGATTTCCTTTACCTGATGCAGGTTGAGTTCCCTCGCCAGCACGATCACGTCGGCGAACTGTGAATAGAACCGCAGCGCCTCGACATTCGACACGTTGAGCTGGGTCGAGATGTGCACCTCCAGCCCGATCTTCCGGCAATATGTGATCGCCGCCATGTCCGAGGCGATGATTGCGTTCACTCCCGCCGCCTTGGCAGCGTCCAGTGTCTCCCGCATAGGAGCCAGATCTTCCCCGTAAAGAACGATATTCAGAGTCATATAGGTCTTGACTCCATATTCCCGGCATATTTCCACAATCCTCGGCAGATCGTCCGGCGTGAAGTTGTTCGCCGAATGCGAGCGCATATTCAGGTTGCCAACCCCGAAATAGACGGAGTCCGCCCCGCCTTGTATCGCGGCGTGCAGGCATTCGAAATTGCCGGCCGGCGACATTATCTCAAGTTCCTTCTTGTCCATTGTCTCTGAATATTATTCCTCAAAATTAGTCCATAAAATCGCCAATCCCAAATTTCCGATTGGCTTTTGTTCAAAACAGCGTTCAAATTCAGATATTTTCACTAATATTGCAGATTGTGGCGGACAAATTCCGTGACACAATGACACTATGCGACTTAAAATAACCCTTGAATATTTCACCTCTCCGGGAGAGGAACTGATTCTGGTTCTCTCCGACGGAAAATCAATAGCGATGAAATATGTTGCCGGAGGACATTGGGAGGCTTCATTTGATGTGCCTTCAGACACGCCGGCTCTTGAATATTCCTTTGAACTTCATCGTGGCGGGCAGTGTGTGCGCCGCGAGTGGGGACACCATTCGGTCCCTGAGCCTGTGGTTAGACAGGGCTCACCAACCATCGAAGGGGCCGGCGCTTCGACATGCTCACTAACCGGCGCCCTTGAAATCCGTGACCGCTGGCAGGACCGTCCCGAGGATTCCCCGTTCTGGACCAAAGCCTTCACCGATGTGATATTCAAAAGAAAGCAAACCTCGCCAAAGCGTTCCGGCAATGTGGCCTTCACCGTTCCGTGTGCCAGCATCCGCAAGAACGAGACCTTGGCGATCACCGGCAGCGGCAAGATGTTCGGAGACTGGAAGAAGTTCGTCCAGTTGAAACCGACCGACGCTCCGCTTTGGAGCGTGACGTTGAATGTCAAGGAGCCTTTTGAGTACAAGTTTGTCATTCTCGACGCGACGACCGGAACTCCAAAGATCTGGGAATCCGGCACGAATCATCTTTTCACCGAGGTCCCGGCCAACTGTGATTTACTGGAAATAAGGGATATCGTCCCTGAGTTCGAGACCGTTCCTTGGCGTGGAGCCGGCACGGCGATCCCTGTGTTCTCCCTCCGCAGCGAGACAAGCTTCGGCGTGGGCGAGTTCAAGGATCTCAAGAAACTGGTTGACTGGGCCGCGCTCACAGGCCAGGGCATCATCCAGCTCCTGCCGATCAACGACACCACGATGACAGGAACATGGACGGATTCCTACCCTTACAACGCCAACTCGACATTCGCCTTGCATCCGCAGTTCATACATCTGCCTGACGCCGGGGTCAAGGCCGACAAGGGATATAAAGTCCTCCAAAAAGAGCTCAACGCACTTCCTGTCGTTGATTATGAAAGGGTTAACAAAGAAAAGAATCGCCTTTTGAAAGAAGCCTTCGAGGCTGGCGGACAAGAGGTCATGTCTGGAGCGGCCTACAAGAAATTCTATTCCGCCAACAAGGACTGGCTCGTTCCTTACGCCGCTTTCTGTACGCTCAGGGACATCAACGGTACGCCGGAGTTCGGGAAATGGAAATCCCTTTCTGAATATTCAGAAACCAAGGTCAAGTCATTCTGTCGCAGGCACAAGAGCGATACGGATTTCTACTGCTACGTCCAGTTCTGCCTTGACGCTCAATTGAAGGAGGCTGTTGAATATGCCCACTCGAAGGGCGTGGCCATCAAGGGCGACCTTCCGATCGGAATCAGCCGCACGAGTGTGGACGCCTGGCAATTTCCGCATCTGTTCAACCTTGACTCTCAGGCCGGGGCACCGCCTGACGCTTTCGCTGCCGATGGCCAGAACTGGGGTCTTCCGACCTACAACTGGGAAGAGATGGCCAAGGATGGCTACGCCTGGTGGAAAGCAAGGCTCAGAAAGATGAGTGAGTATTTCGACGCGTTCCGGATTGATCATATTCTTGGATTTTTCCGCATCTGGGAGATTCCGATGGGAGTCAAATCGGGATTGCTGGGACATTTCAACCCTGCGCTCCCGTACTCCGCCGACGAACTCCGTGGTCGTGGGTTCAATCCTGACTCTCAACTGTTTGTGCCGGATCCGCACCGTGATGGATGGTATCATCCGCGCATCGCCTCGCAGAACACCGAGGACTATCAGAGGTTGAATGATTCTTTGAAGAATGCCTACAACGATCTCTACAACGATTTCTTCTACCATCGGCACAATGGTTTCTGGAAAGAATGCGCGATGAGGAAACTGCCGGCGCTTCTGGACTCCACCGGAATGCTGGCCTGCGGAGAGGATCTGGGCATGATTCCGGCCTGTGTTCCGGAAGTGATGAAGGAACTGCACATCCTTTCGCTTGAGATTCAGAGGATGCCGAAGTCTCCTCAGAAGACATTTGACGAGCCGTGGACATATCCTTATCTGTCAGTCTGCGCGACCGGCACGCACGACACCTCCACTCTGCGTGGCTGGTGGGAGGAGGACCGAACGATGTCCGAGCGTTTCTTCCATGAGATTCTTCACTGCGATGGGACGGCTCCGTACTTCTGCGAACCGTGGATCTGTGAACGGATTGTAAACCAGCATCTGAACTCGCCTTCGATGCTGTGTGTCCTCCCGCTTCAGGACTGGATGTCCATCGACGGTGAGGTCCGTTACCAGGGCAAGCCGGAGGATGAGCGGATCAACATCCCGGCCATTCCCCGCCACTACTGGCGCTGGAGAATGCACATCACCCTTGAGGATCTCCTCACCAGAGCAGACTTCAACCGCACCCTCCATGACCTCATCTCTGATTCCGGACGAGGTTAATTCCCCGCCAATCATGATTTTCACTCGGTTCCCGAAAAATAGTAGGCAACTATTTTTCGGGAACCAACGTTTTTTGTATCTTTGCCGAAAAATAAGGCGTTATGAAGATCATAGGAAGGCAAGCGGAAATTAAGGAACTGGAGAAGCTTTACGGCAATGGTCATTCGGAGTTTGTTGTGCTGTATGGTCGAAGGCGGGTAGGGAAAACATTCCTTGTCAATGAGCTGTTCCGTGACCGTATCACATTTTCACACACCGCTTTATCTCCGATTGAAATCAAAGGGAAAGAATTGATGAAAATGCAGCTGCAGAATTTCACACATTCTCTTCTGAGGTGTGGTGCGGAGATCTCTTCGCTTCCGACAAACTGGTTAGAAGCGTTCTTTATGTTGGAGAAATTTCTTGAATCCAAGGCTGATGGCCATCGGATGCTCGTCTTTATGGACGAATTGCCCTGGCTTGACACTCCGAGATCCGGGTTCGTGACGGCGTTTGAGGCCTTTTGGAATGGCTGGGGCGCGAAACGTGATGATTTGATGTTGGTCGCTTGCGGCTCTGCAGTATCGTGGATTTCCGATAAGTTGATAAATGGTAAAGGAGGATTGTTTGACCGTATCACATTTGAAATCAAGTTGGAGCCTTTCAATTTACGGGAGACAGAGGAATTCTTTCAATCAAATGGCATCCGGTTTGACAGGTACGACATCATACAAAGCAATATGATTTTCGGAGGGGTGCCGTATTATCTTAGTCTTTTCGCCAAGGATATGAGCCTTGCTCAAAATGTTGACTTCTTGATCTTTAATCGAAAGGGAAAGTTGACTAATGAATATGACAGGCTGTTCGGTTCCATATTCACAAATCCTGATTCCGTCGAGAAACTGATACGGTTCTTGGCCGGCAAGCGTATCGGCTACTCGCGTGAGGAAATCCTTAAAGGTACGGGAATAGCTGACGGCGGAGAATTCTCCAAATTACTACGCTCCCTTGAGGAAAGTGACTTTATCTCAAAATTCAGGTATTTTGGAGAACCGCCAAGAAAATCCAGATATCGGCTGATTGACGGCTTCTGCCTTTTCTACAATTATTTTTGCAACCGTAAGAATACGGACGATGTTAGTTACTGGCAGCATAATCAGAATAGCCCTTCCGTGAATGCGTGGAGAGGATATTCTTTTGAAAATGTTTGTTTTGGACACATCGCTCAGATAAAGTCCGCATTGGGAATCTCAGGGGTGCACACAGAGACATATTCTTGGATTGGAGCCACCTCTCAGGTGGATTTGCTCATAGACAGGGATGACCGTCTCATCAACCTTTGCGAGTGCAAATATTCATCAAGAGATTTCATTATTGACAAGGAATATGATGCCAAACTTAGAGAGCGTCAGGCTTCGTTCATTGATGAGACTAAAACCAGAAAGTCAACAATGCTGACCCTTGTCACAACATTCGGGTTGAAATACAATGAATATTCAGGGCGTTTCCAGAATGTGATAACCTCAGATGATTTGTTCAAGTAAAGTCGCTGGAGAATGCTCATACATCTCGAAGGACAACAGGCGTTTTTTTGTCGCAAGGCGAGGAAATCTTGTCACAGAGGTTGAATATTCGTAAATTTGATGCCTTAAACATAATTTTTCAGTATGGCTAACATTGGAAACCCATTCACTCCAGTGGAGAAAAAGGCTGTTCTCTGCGGCTCCGGGGAACTCGGAAAAGAAATCGCGATCGAGCTTGAGCGCTATGGCGTGCACGTCGTGGCGGTGGATAAATATGCTAATGCTCCTGCTATGCAGGTGGCGCAATCGTCTCATGTCCTGTCAATGCTTGACGGTGACGCTCTCGCCAAGATGATTGAGGAAGAGAATCCTGATCTGGTCATCCCTGAGGTCGAGGCCATCGCTACCCAGAAGCTGATCGAACTCGAAAAGAAAGGCTACACTGTAATTCCTACTGCAAAAGCCACTTACCTGACGATGAACAGGGAGGGCATCAGACGTCTTGCGGCAGAGGAACTTGGAATTCCAACCTCAAAGTATGAGTTCGCCCAGACGGAGGACGAATTCAATGCAGCGGTCGAACGGATCGGTTTCCCTTGCGTGGTGAAACCGGTGATGAGTTCTTCCGGTCACGGCCAGAGTGTTGTACGTGATGAGTCTCAGGTCGCCGAAGCTTGGAAAATTTCCCAGGAGGGCGGACGTGCCGGTGGCGGGAAGGTCATCGTTGAGGGCTTTGTGGATTTTGACTATGAGATCACTCTGCTGACAGTCCGTCACTGCGCAGGAACAACTTTCCTCAAGCCTGTGGGGCATCATCAGGTTGATGGCGATTACCGTGAGTCCTGGCAGCCTCAAGGGATGAGTGCGGCGGCGGAGAAGAAGGCCCAAGAGATCGCGGGAAAGATAACTGACGCTTTGGGAGGCTACGGAATATTCGGAGTCGAGCTTTTCGTCAAAGGTGAAGACGTGATCTTCAGTGAAGTCTCTCCAAGGCCGCACGCCACCGGAATGGTGACGATGATTTCACAGGATATGTCGGAGTTCGCCCTTCATGCCCGCGCGGTTCTGGGGCTGCCTATTCCTGAGGTCCGCTTCTACGGCCCGTCAGCCTCGAAGGCTATCGTCGTGGAGGGGAACACCACTGAATATGAGTTTCAGGATGTGGACAAGGTCCTTGAGGAACCAGGAGTCCAGGTCAGATTCTTCGGAAAGCCTGAGATCAAGGGATATCGCCGTGTCGGTGTCATCCTTGCCACGGACGAGACTGTCGAGAAGGCTCTTCAGAAAGCAGAGAGGGCATATTCAAAACTCAAGGTGAAGGTCTATTAGAAGCATCATCAAGGAACCGCTCAGGCGAGCCTGCTGAGGATGTCGTCCCACACTTGAAGTCGATCGGTCTCATTGAGGATCTCGTGACGCATGCCTGGGTAAAGATGCAGGTCCGTGTTCCGGTAGCCTACTCGTCTCATCAGGTCGGCTGCCTTGTCGATGGCTTTGTCGGAGATCCGGCATGGGTCCTCGGCTCCAGAGATGAAATGTACCGGAAGATTTGGGTTCGACATCTTCCAGCCTTTCGGACTGTAGCAATCCTTCATCAGATCCAACAGATTCTTGAAACCGTTGACTGTGAATGTGAACATGCAGTAAGGGTCTTTGTGGTAGGCCTCAAGCGTGTCCTTGTCGGAGCATACCCATGCGGATGGATAGCCCTCATCCTCAAAAGGCTTGTTGAAGGAGCCGAACGACAGATTCTGGAGAAGGGGGGAACGGTAATGCTCTCCTTTGAACAGCCCGATCAGGCTGGCCAGCAAGCGTCCCGCGCCGCCGGCCGGATTGTAGCTCGGGCATCCGCAGACGAACAGAGTGTCGATGCTGTCATCGTAACGCTTTGTGAACGAGCGCACAGCCATTGACCCCATGCTGTGTCCGAATAGCGTATATGGCAATGCTGGATAAGATGCCTTGATCTCATTCTGAACCAGTTTGATGTCCTCCACAAGAGCCCTCCATCCTCCTTTGTACATATACCCGAGATCCTCTTCGTTGAGCACGGTCTCTCCGTGCCCCCGATGGTCGTGGATGGCGCAGACGTACCCGTGCGCGGAAAGATATTCCATGAAAGGAATATACCTCTCCTTGTGTTCGCACATTCCGTGAACTATCTGCACAATGCCTTTGGGCTCGCCGACAGGCTCGCTGATGAGCATCGCCAGCCGCAACCCGTCCGAGGACGCCTCGATTCTCCGCTTTAGCATATTCATTGATTTTTTATAACTTTACATTGCCAAAGATAATGAAAATGAACAAGCCGGACAACATTGAGAAGTATCAGGGAAACTATTCCGAAAGCGGTTTTTGGAACAAGGTGAAGAAAGTAGCCTTGAAGGCGGGTGCCAAGGTCATCTATGTGGCTTTGATCCTTTACTATGAATTGGCTGATCCGAATGTCAGCCCTAAGGAGAAGGCGATCATCATCGGAGCTCTGGGCTATTTCATTCTCCCGCTCGACCTTATTCCGGATGCAATCCCGGTCTTGGGCTTTTCTGATGACCTTGCCGCTCTCGTGGCCGCCTACGGGTATGTAAAAGGGCATTTGACTCCCGAGGTCAAACTTCGTGCGCGGAAGAAGCTGTGCGAGTGGTTCGACATCGATGACGGTACTTCTTTGGAGCCGGATGACCAGTAAAGTCTCGTAATGGTGGCGAAATCTAATATACGCAAGACATAACATTGAGATAGAGTATTCTGACAGTAGCGAAATATTCATAAAATGCCGCAGTCGTGATGCTGTTGGCACCTGAATGCCGCGAAAAGCGTTGAATATGCTCCTTTGGTGGATGCGTATGATGGTGTTGTTGCCTGAGGTGACGGGGTAGCGAATAAGTCGATAAATCAATTTAATAATTGTCAATAGGTCGAATTTATTTGTAAATATGGGGATAAACTCTACATTTGTTCCGAAAATTACAATAAAATTCGACTAAATGAAAAGAATGATTGTACTTGCGGCCGCTATTTGCACCGCCGCTTTCACCGCCAAGGCCGGCGGCTATGTCACGAACACTAATCAGAATGTGGCTTTCTTGAGGAATCCTGCCCAGAATGCCGTCATAGGAGTTCAGGGAGCGTATTTCAACCCTGCCGGAATCGGTTTTATGGACAACGGTTGGCATCTGGCGTTCGATGTCCAGTCGGCCTTGCAGAGAAGGTACACGACTTCCACCTACGAGCCGCTCAAGTACGGCGTGGACAATGAGGGAAGAGGCTATAAGAAGTACACGGGCAAGTCTTTCGTGCCGGCCCTTCCGCACCTGAGCCTCGCGTTCAAGCACGACAATCTGTTCGCCTCCTTCCATTTCGGAGTCGTGTCGGGAGGCGGAAAGGCGAAATACGACCAGGGACTCGGCTCATTTGAGGCTCCGGTCGCGATGATTCCAGCTCTGATCAATAATTTGGCTGGGACTCAGATGGTTACCGGCTATGATGCAGACATCAATCTTACCGGAGAGCAGTACAACTTCGCCGGCCAGCTGAACATCGGTTATAAGATAGGCTCGAAGTGGAGTGTCTCCGCCGGCGTGCGCCTGAACTACATCTCCAACTATTATGTCGGAAGCCTGAGGAATATCCAGTTGCAGTACGGAGGCCAGATGCTTCCTGCCGCCAATGTGCTGGGCGCGGCGGTGTCAGCGATCTCCGGAGGACTGATTCCGACTGAAACCGCTGTCGGAATGGTCGGCGGACTTGTAAGCGACAAGGAACTTGACGCGCATCAGAAGGATATCGCCTGGACACCGATCCTGTCCGTGGACTACAAGACCGGCCGGTTCAACTTCTCCGCGCGCTACGAGTTCAACACGAAAGTGCGCCTGAACAATGACACGAAGGCTAACACCACAGGAATATCCCAGTTCGATGACGGCAAGGAGATCGCCGCCGACATCCCCGGCAACATCAACATCGGTGCTGAATATTCAGTGAAGCCGAACTTCCGCGTCGCCCTCGGCGCAAACTACTATTTCGACAAGCAGTCAAAGCAGTACAACAACGAGACGGACTTGAACGATAAACAGAACTATCTGAAGCACAATTCCTTCGAGATTCTCGGTGGCCTTGAGTATGATCTCAGCGATGTAGTGACCCTCAGTATCGGCGCCAACAGCAGCACGTTCGGTTTCGGCAACGACGCGAAATACATCTCCGACCTCAGCTACACCACCAGCTCCATCTCGGGCGGCCTTGGCGCAAGGTTCAACGTCAACCCGAAAGTCGCCATTGATTTAGGAATATACAAGACTTTCTTTATGCACTTCACCAAGGAGCAGGCCGATTATGGCGGGAACGGAGCCCTTATCGCCGCGAAACTCTCCCCGGTCCTCGGCCAGCTGGCCCCCGCTGTTCCCGGCCTTGCCGAAAAGCTTGACATCAAGAATCTCCAGATTCCCGGCCAGGACGACTTCTACCGCACCAGCATCGTCGGCGGCATTGGAGTGACCTTCAAGTTCTAGTGAATCGCCATTCGGAAGCCTCCCGATCCGTAATCTTGCCCTTACTTCCTATGACGGAGGAAAGGGCTTTTTCTATCTTCCGCACGATCGATTCTTCTCCGGCAAAATCCCAATTCCCCGGACAAACCGATAATATCACAGCGTTTCTCCGGTAAAAAGCCGTTTCGGTGGATATTTTTTGACACAAGAATTTAAAATGGACCAAGTATGAAAGACCATCAGTAATGCGACAACTTTGAGTACTACGTTCATCTCGAAAAAAAGAACGATAGGTTACTCCTCCGTGTAGAAGCGGATGATGCGTTCGATGGCTCTTTGGCAGACCGGACAAAAAGCTTCGGCGGTGTTGGTCCTCATCCGGCAGTCCTCGCACGGGCGCCAGACGCCTTTCGTCTGGTAGCCGCCGCCTTCGACAAGGCCCACGACTCCCTGGTCGTAAAGATCCTTCCACTTGCTCTCGAAGTTCGCTTTGGTGGTGATGTTCTGCTCCCAAGGCTCGATGTCCGGGTAGTAATACTCAACGAACTGGTCGTCGTAGGCATATTCATCAGTCAATCCGCCGAAGCTGTGGCCGAACTCGTGGACGACCACCGGGCCGAAAAGTTTGTGGTGGGCGGTCGTGAGTGTGTAGGAATTGTAGATGCCTCCGCCGCCGTAAGTGTCAGTGTTGGCGAGGATTATGATGTGCTCGTAAGGGATTCCGGCAAGCGCGTCGTGCATCTTGAACAGGTGCAGGGTCGTGAGGTAGCGGTCGGAATAGAACGTGTCGAAGTGCGAGTCCACGGCCGTCTTTTTCCACAGCCCCTCACGCGGCACGCTCACTCCGCTGTCCTCGGAAGGAGACGCGACCGCGACGATGTTGAACCGATCCTTCATCGACTTGAACGGCTCGTGACGCAGAAGGTTCTCCACCGTGCTCTCGGCATCCTTGAAGAATATGTCCATCTCGCCCTCAGTGTAGCCCTCAGCGAGAATGGCCACGTCGATCTTCTCCTTGGAGTCCCCGCTGTCCAGCAGCATTCTTGTCTGCGGCTTTCCTCCGACAGGCCTGATCAGAATGTCCTTAGGGTCAACCGGATGCATAAGCTTTGCCGCCACATTCTCGTGAAAGTCATAGAGTTGCACGGTGATCTCCGCCGGGGCCGCCGGCATCGGCACAAGGAACACGTTCTCGAAACTTTTGCGGACTCTCGTGGCCTCTTCCGTCGCCTGCCATTCCTGGAACAGAGTGCAGAACGACATCCTGTAAAGAGTGTCGCCCGTGGCCTTGTCCGTCATTGTGAGCTGCCCGTTACCCCGCAGCGGAACCTCTTTCAGATTGGTGCGCCGCCCGTACCATCCGTGGGCGCTAAGCAGTTCAGCCACAGCGATGTCGCAATCCTTGTCCGACCCTGTGAATATGTAGTCGATCCTCAGGGTCTTATCCTGCAGTCTTCCCTCGTCGAACGGATTGGCTATTGCCGCATCAGGCCGCGGCCCCGCATTAATCAATCCCGGCAGCGCCGCCGCCAAAGCGATCAGTAAAAATCTTCTCATCAGTGTCTTCGTTAATATGTGGTTTATTCATTATTCCTTGAAGTAGACAGTGATGGAGAAGGTGGTACTAACGTTCATTTTCAATCCGTGGTAAATGCCGTCCTTATTCTTTTTGGACATATCCATTTCTCCATTAATGTCATAATGCGTCCCTTGGATTAGCGCTGCTGTCTCAGCCCCAAGATCCGCATGAGCAAAGATAATAAAAATTATTCCGTCTCTGAAAGAGCAACAGGCTACTGCAAGAAGGCTATCAGCATTCAAGCAAAAGCATACGATGGAAGAAGCCTTTCTGAGGTCTCTTCTTTTACAAAAAGAATTCATGCTTAAGAGCCTGTTTATCTGACGGATATCGGTCTTATAAAAGCGGAGTCATGTACAGCGGAAGATAGGTGAGCCCATCTTTCTGCTCCACATCATTGGTATGCAAGACATAGGGCGTAGAAAGATACTGGCCATATTTCTTGATACATTTTTTGATGGATGTGAGCGTATAGTTTGTGCTGCTTTTTACCTCTATGGGGGAAATGTTATGCCTGGAAGTGACTACCTCCTTTTGGATAAGGAAATCTATTTGCATGCGGTTCTCCGCCTCTTCCTTGTCGTAGTTGTTATAGAAAAACAGTTTACTTCCAGCGGTCTTAAGCATCTGAGCAACAATATTTTCCACTAACATTCCCTCGTCGATTTCCAGCTTGTCAAACATGAGTTTCTGGTAGATTTCATCACTGACGATACCACGGGCGCTGAATGCAAGGGATATGAGCAAACCAGTGTCGCAGAAATAGCATTTGAGGGTGGTTCGGTCTTCGTTAAGCTGGAGCCCGATGTTGGGCGCGGTGGTGTTGTAGCAGATATTTACCAACTTGGCGTCATCCAACCAGAAGAAAGCGCTGTCATACTCACGCATACGAGCCTCATCCTTGAGGGCCGTGAGTGTAAATTGTTTTTCTTTCTTCTGGAGTTGGCCGGGAATGGCATCGTAAATGGCGCTGACGCGGGTCGTCATGCCCCCTGCGTATTTCTTAATGTCGTTCTTATAGAGGCGTAGAATCTGACGTTTGATGGCATCCACTTTTGTAAAGTCCCGAGAGGCAGCGTATTCGGCTACGGCTTGCGGCATTCCACCAACAATGAGGTATTGGCGAAAATAGTGCAGCGCCTCTCTGTGGAAGTCACCCATGGGCTTACATTTCTCAAACTGCTTCCGAATATAAGGCATCAGGACTTCGTTGTCCATAGCCCAAAGGAATTCTTCAAAGTCCATGGGGTACATATCTATACCGTCCTCCTCGGATGGAATAACAATGTTCTCAACATTTTTCTTGATAGATATGAGTGAGCCTGTCTCCAGATAGTCGAAGCGACCGTCTTCCACCAGCGCTTTGATGGCCTCGCGGGCTTTAGGACATTTCTGGACTTCATCAAAGATAATGAGGGATTTTCGAGTTGCAAGCTTTTTCTTATAGTGGAGCTGGATGTTCTGGAGGAGCGTATCGATATCTTCCAGATACTCATCGAACCAGCCTCTGACTCGCTGTGGGGCCTTGCTGAAATCGATGAGGATAAATGAGTCATATTCGTTGCGGGCGAATTCTCGAGCGATGTAACTTTTGCCAACACGGCGTGCACCCTCAATCATAAGGGCTGTAGCGCCGTTTTTCTCTCGCTTCCACTGAAGTAGCTTATCGTAAATCTTTCTTTTCATAATCACGAATCCTAAGGTTTTACGGAGTGGTTTCATACACCTTTCCGTGATTTTTAGTCACGGCAAATATACACCTTTCCTAGATTTTTACAAAAATCTACGAGAATTAAGGAGTCATCTGAGGTATGTTTCACTTTGTGTTGACATGTCCTTGCCTTATTATGAGTGGTTACTACTTATTTGTCTTCCAATGGCAAAGTTACACTTTTCCCAATGAATAATGTTCAAGCCAATCACCAGCCGAAGATGTTGCGGGTGATCCACCAGATGATTACCAGGATGCCGATGGTGATGATGACCTGGACGCTGTTGAGGGCGTTGTAGAACTTTGGAAATCTGGACTTTAGTGGAATTGAGGCCAGAAGGGCGGCGATGTAGGGGAGGCACAGCACAAGGAAGGCGTTGGCCTCAAAGGCTTTGTGAATATTGAGGTTCAGCAGGTTGTGTACTACCCGCTGGCTGCCGCAGCCGGGACATTTCAATCCTGTCAGCTGCAGGAATATGCACTTGGGGAACCAGGTGCTGTCTTCTGGGCTGAAACGTGAATATGTAAGCACCAATCCCACACACGCTGCCGTGAGCAGAATGTACAGGATTGGTTTCTTGTAGGAATCTTTGTTCATCTGCCTGATGAGATGATTCCGGATGGAGAGATCTTAAAAATGGGACAGGCCTGAGAGCCAAAGACAGAGAAGACTCTAAAGATCAGCGAGGCCGGCCATGAATCCGCAGGCCAGCAGGATGATGTAGAGGATTATCCAGAACAGGCCGCAGCACAGTCCGATTATGCTCCAGGTCTTGGCCTGCTTGCTCGCATCCTTTGCCCCGGCGTAGTTCCCGGCTGCATATTCCTTGGAAACGTTGCTGGATTTGACAATGCCGACGATTCCGAAAGGAAGGCAGCAGAGCACGGTCACGATGATGGACAGGGCGAGGTAGGTCGGAGGGCATGGCTCCATAGGAGGCTGCTGTGGCGTGAAAGTCTGAGGCGCCGGAGTGGGATCCTGTGCCGGTGTGGTGCCGGAATCGGTGTCCGGGATGTTCGTGCCGCACTTCGGACAGAAGGAGGCGTTGTCAGGAACGGCGTTCCCGCATTTTGGACAAAATTTCATAATGCAATGATGATGTTTGAGTGAATGTCGTCTACTTCAGATGCTGTCCGTTCCCGTCAACATAGGTGTTGCAGGCGATCATGATGATGTCGATCAGGGCCCAGATGCCGCAGCCGCCGAGGGTCAGGAGCATGATGATGCCGGTGGTGGTGTTGCCGGTGTAGAATCTGTGGACACCGAAACCGCCGAGTACTATGCAAAGGACCAGGGCGATAAGCCATCTGTCCTCCTTCTCTTTGGTGGTCTGAGGGGTGTTGAAGGTCTGCCCGGCGGAGTCAGGCTGGGACTGAAGCGGTTTCCCGCAACTTGGACAAAAGGAGGAATCCGGCTGGACCGGCGATCCGCAATGAGGACAATAGTTCATCTCTGAATATGGTAATAAATATTATAGGTTCTATAGTCAGAATAGTCTTCTGGCTTTCAAAGCCTAAAGTTAATCATTATCGTTGGAAAATCCAAAGTGTCAGTGCCTTTCGTGGACAGGCTCGCAGGTGAGGTCCACGCCGAGCTTCTTGAAGACTTTCTTGTCGATGTCGCTCAAAAGGACCGTCGAATGGACCTGGCAGCCTTTCAGAAGCGGTAGTGTGTCAAGGGCCTTGCGGCAGTTCTCGTCATCCGGACTCAGGACCGAAAGGGCGATCAGCACCTCATCCGTGTGCAGACGCGGGTTCTTGCCGTGCAGGTAGGTGACCTTCGTCTTCTGGATCGGCTCTATGAGCCTTCCCGGAATGAGCTTGACACTGTGGTCGATTCCGGCAAGATGCTTGGTGGCCTTCAGAAGAAGCGCGGCGCAAGGTCCGAGAAGGTCGGAGGTCTCCGCGCTCAGGATCGTCCCGTCGGACAGCTCGATGGCCGCTGACGGATTGCCTGCCGTGGCCTCACGCTGTTTCGCCGCGACAGTCACACGGCGATATTCAGTGGTGATCCTCGCTTGTTTGAGGAGAAGCGCGATCTTTCCGACCTCGCTCTCGTTGTCCTTTCCGTCAGCCATTTGGTCGAGCGCGGAGTAGTAGCGGCGGATGATCTCATCGTTGGCGGCCTTGCAGCAGATGTCGTCGTCGCTGATGCAGTTGCCCACCATATTCACGCCCATGTCGGTAGGCGACTTGTACGGATTCTCGCCGTAGATTCCCTCGAACAGGGCGTTCAGCACCGGGAATATCTCGATGTCCCTGTTGTAGTTGATGGCAGTCTTGCCATAGGCCTCCAGGTGGAACGGATCGATCATATTCACATCATTGAGGTCTGCGGTGGCGGCCTCGTAGGCGATGTTGACCGGGTGCTTCAAAGGAAGGTTCCAGACAGGGAACGTCTCGAATTTGGCGTAGCCCGCCGCTATTCCCTTCTTGTGCTCGTGGTAGAGCTGGCTGAGGCACACGGCCATCTTTCCGCTGCCCGGCCCCGGAGCCGTCACGATCACGAGCGGACGGGATGTCTGCACGTAATCATTCTTACCGTAGCCCTCTTCGGAGTCAATCAGGGCTACATTGTTCGGGTAACCCTCGATCGTGTAGTGGTAGTAGGCCTTGATGCCCATCTTCTTGAGCTTGGCCTTGTAAGCTTTGGCGCTGGCCTGACCGTTGAAATGGGTGATCACCACGCTGCTGACAAGGAAGCCCCTGTTCTGGAACTCCGTGCGGAGCCTCAGGACATCCATGTCATAGGTGATGCCGTAGTCGGCCCTCACCTTGTTCTTCTCTATGTCATTGGCACTGATGACAATGACGATCTCCGCGCAGTCGCTGAGCTGCTGGAGCATCCTCAGCTTGCTGTCCGGCTGGAATCCCGGCAGGACCCTGCTGGCGTGGTAGTCGTCAAACAATTTGCCTCCAAGCTCAAGATAGAGCTTGTCCCCGAACTGGGCTATGCGTTCCTTGATGTGTTCTGATTGTATCCGCAGATACTTTTCGTTGTCGAATCCGTACTTCATAACGGATAACAAAGGTACGAAATCTATTCCGCAGCGGCAAATGAAAATACACAATCACAGCCTACATCAGCGTCCGGTATTCAGATTCCGGGCAATGTAAGCTGTTGAATAATATCCCACCGAAACGGTTATAATCTCACATCAATAAGATTCGGGTAATGATCCGTGAGTTTGATGGTGTATTTCTCCATAATGCAGTCGAAGACCTTGACCTCGGCCTTTCCGCTCGGGTCGAAGATCAGGCAGTGATCGATCGCTCCAGTGGCGCGGTCAGGTCCACGTCTGCGGCTCTCGACCGAATATCCGTCCCCAGGGCTGCATATGTGATGTCCGTTGTGGTTGTCGCCATAGACGGTAGCGGCCTTGTAGCAAGGCACATAACCGCCCTGGATAAGCTGCTGGATCGGAACGGTGTCCTCCTCGCAGTTCATATCCCCCGTCACAAAAACAGGAATATCCCCGTATTTGGCTCTGATGATGTCGGTCTCCGCCATCACCAGACGGAGCTGTGAGGCTCTCGCCATCGTGCTGCCCGGCTTGGACTTTTCGCTCTTCCACCAAAGGTGGGTGCCGATTATCGCGAATATCTTCCCGTCGGCCTTCCTTTTCAGCACAGCCGAGGTGAAGGACTTGGATCCGTGGTTGCACCACTGCTCGGGAGTGTACTTGTTGTAGTTGACGTACAGAGGCTCAAGCGTCTTGCTGTTGTAGAAGATCGGAGTGTTGTTCCAGTCCTTCTTCGATTCCCAGGCGATGACATAGCCGTCTTTCTGCACCAGAGGGTAGAATTCCTTGTGCATATGGCTGGAATATTCCTGAAGCGCGAAGACATCAGGAAGGTAGTCGTTTACGAGCCTGGCAAATTGCGGGGCCCTGTTGCAGTCACGCGGATCCTCTCCGATTTCCTTCCATTTCGGAGGAATGGTGTCCTTGCTGTAGTCCCAGATGTTGTCGTCAAGGATGCGAAGGTCAGCGCCTTCCGCGATCTTGAACTTAGCCTCGAACGCTGGGCTCTTCTGCGCGAAAGCGAAAGTTCCGCAGAGCAAGAGTCCGAATGTCAGCGTCGAAGCCGCGATGATTCTTACAATTCTGTTCATTATTCTAATGTTTTTTAGAAGCTGTTTTGACTCGTTGGTTTGAAAATTTGTTCACCTCAAAGAACATTTCAAACTTATTTGTTTTCCGGGAATATTTCCCCAATGCAAAGTTAACCCTTACTGATCAGAAATCCAATTTGGCCGCGCTGATTTCTGCTGAACGGCTTTGACATCCGGAAGGGAATCACTATTTTTGCCGCGGAGATATTCATTGACAAGGGTGGGCAATCACCCTCGAACGGATTGTATTCGGCAAGTGATTGCCTGCTTGCGGAATTTGAATATTCAAGGAATATGAGAAGTGCCATCTATGGCGCCGGTTCGTTGGGAACCATTCTGGGCGCGTATATTACGAAAAACGGAGGTCAGATTGACCTCATCAACCATAACAAGGCTCACGTCGCCGCCTTGCGTGCCGAAGGTGCGAGAGTGGTAGGCACCGTGAATTTCACTCAGCCGGTGACCGTCCTGACAGATGAGGAAATGACTGGTGAATATGATGTCATATTCCTTATGACCAAGCAGTTGCATAATGCCGAGGTTGTGAATATGCTCAAAGGTTTCCTCGCTGAGGATGGTGTGATCGTCACTCTCCAGAACGGGTTGCCGGAGCTGCTGATTTCCGAGATCGTCGGTCCGTCCCGTGTGCTTGGCTGCACTGTCGCCTGGGGAGCCACGATGCTTGGCCCGGGAGTCTGTGAGTTGACCAGTTCGCCGGACAGCCTCACTTTTTCGTTGGGCGCGGTTTCCGAGAATGTCAACAAGCATTTCGCTGAGGTCAAGGCCCTCCTTGAGAAGATGGGCCCGGTCGAGGTAGAGGAGAATTTCCTCGGAACCCGCTGGAGCAAGCTCCTGATCAACGCCGCGTTCTCCGGAATGAGCGCTGTCCTGGGCTGCACTTTCGGAGAGGCCGCCTCGGACCGTTCCTCAAGGAAGGTCGTGCAGGCCTTGATCAAGGAATGCATTGATGTCTGCCGTAAGGGCGGCATAACCATCGAGCCGATCCAAGGCAAGGATGTAGTCAAGCTTCTGGATTACAGCAATCCCGTGAAGAAGTTCATCTCCTTTATGATCATCCCGATAGCCATCCGCAAGCACGCCCGTCTGAAAGCCAGTATGCTTCAGGATCTTGAGCGCGGCAAGAAAACCGAGGTCGATTCCATCAACGGTGCCGTCAGCGCCTACGGCCGCAAAGTCGGTTGCCCCACCCCGATGAACGACAAGGTCGTGGAGATCATCCACCGCATCGAGTCCGGCTCCCTTGCCCCCACCTTCGACAACCTCCGCCTCTTCGCGTAGCCGTACTACACTGTTGCGTCTGCTTCCCTTGTTGAATGCGTGTGCTCCCTTGTTGTATATAGGTGTGACAATGCTAAACTTCCCGCCAGTCTGCTCGGGTGGGAGCTTTTGCGTTAGTTTGCCCGGTCAGGTGGCAAGGGCATATTCAAAGGCTTTGCCATAGAAGTTCATCCCATCAGCTTTTACATTAGTTTGTCCGGTTGGGAGGCAAGGGCTTTGACTTAGTTTGATTTTGTCGCCATACAAGTTTTGGCAAGAGTCGCCGTGATATTCCCCTCGGTAGAATTGCAACGAGAAAATGACGTGCTTTTATAATTACTTGTAAGTCAGTTGATTCGGTATCCGCCTTTAGCGGATTCCCGCTGAAGATAAACCTCTATATCTCTCATTAACAATATATTATCTCCCACTCGCCTGAAACGTCTCCCTAATATATGTAAGCAGATCCATTGAAAACGACAATGTCTAGCCCTTTTTTCAAGAGCGGCTTTAGCACTGATCCGTAATAGCTTGAATGTCAGCAAGTGAAACGCCACTCCTTGATTCATAGGGATATACAGGATTCTGCCCGTCATTTTTGACTAGCGGGAATTACGAATATATTCATTTTTAGTTTCTTATGGATTCTTGATTTTTTTTCATTTAGGTTTTGATTTATTGGATGGATTTTCAGTGGGTTATAAGAATGGAAAAAAGGACGGCCTCGGATGATGTTGTCCCCTTATGCTGAATCGTGGGAGATTATCGAACTTTTATCGAGGACTTCAAGAGAGAACTGGAGTTCGTGGAATGGTTGGAAGGAAGAGTCATGATGAAAAAAGTCTACGATATTACTTGATAATCTGAAAAGAATGGCTATCTTTGCATTGTTCTCATACGAGTTAGGAAGACAAGTAAAAGCAAGCATCTTTTCCCTAAAAGGGATGCTTGCTTTTTTTATTGTCCCATACCGAGGGGGTACTACAACAAGGACGGTTGTTCTCTCAATTTCCTAACAATAAGTATGCAGAATGAGAAC
>ERZ1023899.29-NODE-29-length-30908-cov-9.296470_pt1 | contig 30908 bp, 34 predicted proteins | sample MGYA00380400_ERZ1023899 | MGnify/ENA primary metagenome ERZ1023899 (study PRJEB33179, sample SAMN07448996) | human gut metagenome | biome: Human-gut; feature: Human associated habitat; material: Faeces | host: Homo sapiens | place: India: Bhopal | collected...
GCTCCAGACCATCTTCTGCAAGGACTGAGCGGACGACCTCGCTGCCCATGCGTCCTGCAGCCCCATTCACTAATACACGAATCATTCTGACTCCTCCTTTATCGCAAGTGAGGACACAGAACCCCCACTGCTTTTGAATAGATTTAAGTCAATGGTAGTATAAAAATGAAAATGCGTCAATAGGTGAATTTCGATAGTTGCATCATTTGATGAGATTTGAGTATCTTGGAAAGAAGCCCCATGGATCAGCGCCCATGGCAGCGGACTCGAAGGCTTCAAAGGTCTACAAGTCCTTTTGCGAGCTTCGCCGCGCTCTTCAAAAAGAGCGCTCTGCTTCCTTGCCGCATCTTTCCTAGTGAGCTTCACAAACCCATAGCCACTGTTTCGCCCCTGATTTTTCAAAATAAAAAAGCCGTACTCTTTCGAGTACAGCTCTTTATGTTTAGATTATTCACCTACAGGATAAACACTGACCTGTCTCTTATCTCTGCCGAGACGTTCGAAAGCAACTCTGCCTTCTGCGACTGCAAAGAGCGTATCGTCCTTGCCAATCTTAACGTTCAGGCCCGGATGGAGATGGGTGCCTCTCTGGCGAACGATGATGTTGCCAGGTTTAGCGATCTGACCTGCGTGCATTTTGGTTCCCAGGCGCTGCGCATTGGAGTCGCGGCCGTTCTTTGTGCTGGAAACACCTTTTTTATGAGCGAATAACTGAAGATCAAACAGTAACATGTAATTCACCCCTTTGCCGTTATAATTTTAAGTTTATCAGGATACTGCTCCTGAATGGCTTCCAAACCATGAACCATGGTTTCTATCAGAATCTGGCTCTTTTCATTCGCATGCGACTGAAGATCCACATTCATGAAGCCGGATCTCGAATCAAAAGTCCCATCCATCTGCAGGATATCCTGCAATCCGGCAGCCATCGTCAGTGTGATCGCTGACACCGCTGCACAGATGAGATCGTACTCATTATCTTCCCTCGCCCCATCGGCATGGCCGGTAATGGTAAATCCCTGATAGAGCCCTTCGACTAAATGTAGTCTTGCGGTAATCATTAGCCTTCGATCTTTTCGATCTGAACCTTGGTGAAAGGCTGACGATGACCCTGGCGACGACGGTAGTTGGACTTAGCTTTGTATTTGAAAATACGAATCTTAGCGCCTTTACCCTGTTCCAGAACCTTGCCAGTAACCTTTGCGCCTGCAACGGTTGGCTGACCGATCTTTACGCTGTCGCCGGATACGAGAAGAACTTCATCAAAAGCTACTTCTGCGCCTGCTTCAACGTCCAGTTTTTCAATGGTAATGACTTTGCCTTCTTCAACGCAGTACTGTTTACCACCGGTTTTGATAATTGCGTACATGTGTGCACCTCCTCTTTACTATACTCGCCGAATATGGCAGCTTACGAAAGCATTTACGGAGCCGTCTCCGTGCGGTTGCGTCATGGCACCTTGTACAATGACTTGATTATTTTAGCAGAAATAAAAATAGATGTCAAATATTTTTTTGACATCTTAGAAAAAAGGGAGGGGCAACCCTTGGAGTGTGCTGCCCTTTGACTGTGGATGAAAGCTCTGCTCGAATAAGGAATGAGGAATGAAGGTGGCGGCTTCGCCGCGAAGTATATATGGGGCGATGCCCCAAAGTGGTATTCAAGTCACCAGTCAGTTGAGACTCCTAATCCCTAGTCACTAATCCCTAGCTACTAATCATCCCCGCTTTCAAACTTAGTCTCTGGGACTAACCCCAAGCCCTTTTCTACACCGTCTCATAAATCTTCCTCACCAGCTTCTTGGTGATCGTCCCGAAGAAATCCTGGTCAGCAAAGCGAATAAAGCGGATCGGTTTATTCGCTCCTTTGATGAAAAGCCGGTCTGTCGTCTTGAAAGGACAGGATTCGCTGCCATCGAGAGAAATACAGAGATTCTTCTCCCGCGGCGGAGCAGTGACTTCTACCGTATCACTGCATTTCAAGACGATGGCGAAGCGCTGCAGCGTATGCGCACAGATAGGGATCACGATCATACGGTCATCGCCAGGCCCCATGACCGGACCGCCGCAGGAAAGAGCGTAACCGGTAGACCCGGTCGGCGAGGAAACGATGAGTCCGTCAGAAGCATATTCCTGGATCAGATGCCCGTTGACGGAAAGATTCAGCCGTGCCAGCTGCCCGATCTCGTTATGCCCGATGACGACATCATTCAGCACGCTCGTCAGCCATTCCTGACTGCCATCCTCATGCTTCAGGATAGAGTCTAAAAACAGCCGCGACTCTTCGGTATAATGCCGCGCAAGGATCTGGTCCAGACGCAGCGCAGCGTCTTCGACGGTGATGCTGTTCAGAAATCCCAGCTCACCCAAGTGGATCCCTGCCATCAGGATGGGATAGTCCCGAAACGTACGCGCCGCTCCCAGGAAGGAGCCGTCGCCGCCGATGGAGAGCAGGCAGTCACAATTTCCCAGCTCATCGATGCTGCCATAAGAAGCCCCCTTGATACCGCCCGCTTCCAGTCCTTCTTTCATAGAAAGCGGCAGCAGTGCGCTCGACTTTCTTTCTTCTATCATCCCAAGAAGCTCGGGCAGAAAGGTAAAGAGCTTCTCTTTTCCCAAATTCGGAAAAATGGCAAATCGCAATGAAATCACCGCCTCGTCTATTATCGTTATAATGTATGGTTCTACACCTATTTTTTCAAAGTCTCATGTGCCTCTTCGACCACCTGACGGATCCGTTCTTCACTGATCGCTTCTTGTGGCTTTTTCCACTTCAGATAGGCTAGAAACTCAATATTCCCTGAGCCGCCTTTGATGGGCGAAAACGTCAGATCCCAGCAGTGGAATCCTTCTTCTTCGAAAGCAGTGAGAGTATCCAAAATGACCTCTTCATGGATGTCTTTTTCTCTCACGATGCCGCCTTTTCCCACCTTGTCCCTGCCGGCTTCAAACTGCGGCTTGATCAGGATCGCCATCGCTCCATCCTCCTTCAGGATGGATCTGACCGCCGGAATGATCTTCAGAACGGATATGAAAGATACGTCTGTGGAAACGAGATCGACCTTTTCTCCCAGCATCTCTTCTGTCACGACTTTGATGTTCGTCTCTTCCATATTGACGACCTGCGGATGCGAGCGGCGCTTCCAGTCGAGCTGATTGGTCCCGACATCGAGAGCAACGACCTTCGCCGCACCATTCTGCAGTGCACAGTCAGTGAAGCCGCCGGTAGAGGCACCGATGTCCGCCATGACCTTTCCCTTCATATCGATACCGAATGTCTTGATCGCTTTCTCCAGCTTGTAGCCGCCTCGACCCACATACGGCATCACATGTCCTTTGATCCGCAGCTTTGCATCCACAGGGATCTTCGTCCCCGCTTTATCGACAGGCACATCATTAACAAGGATGATACCTGCCATGATATGCCGTTTCGCATTCTCCCGGCTGTCGAAAAAGCCCTGCTCTACGAGCATGACATCCAGCCGTTCTTTCTTGACCTTCTGATTTCCCATATATTTCCTCTACTTCGTGCGTACCAGCAGCATGTCCACAAGTTCTGTGAGAAGGCTTGTGTCCCGATCGACCCTTCCCAGTATCTCTTTGGCATGCCTTGCTTCTTCTTCTGCGAGTGCTTTTGTCCGCTCCTTGCCAAGAAGGCTTACGTAGGTGGACTTATGATCTGCCGCATCCTGATGCGGCATTTTTCCCATCTCATCCAGATGCCCGTTCACATCAAGAAGGTCATCCGTCATCTGGAAAAGCAGTCCCACATGGACAGCAAATGCATGCAGAAGGTTCTTTTCTTCTTCACTGCTCTCTGTCATTGCCAGTGCCATATCCACCGGTGCCGTCAAAAGGCAGCCTGTCTTGCAGTGGTCCATGAGCTGTAATTCCGGAAGAGTCAGCGTCCGGCCTTCGCTCTCGATATCATGCGCCTGTCCGCCCACCATGCCTTCGGGGCCAGCAGCCTTGGCCAGGATGGAGATCAATTCACAGCGGAGCGCAGGCGCGATCTGCTGCTCGCCTGCCAAAAGCTCAAAGGCAAAGGTCAGAAGCCCATCCCCTGCCATGGTCGCCATGCCTGTTCCAAAGACCTTGTGATTCGTGGGGCGGCCGCGGCGGTAGTCATCATTATCCATGGCCGGAAGGTCGTCATGGATGAGGGAATACGTATGCACGCATTCCAGCGCACAAGCAATATCCAGATACAGCCGCGCATCTTTTCCCCAAAGTTCCAGGATCAGAAGAAACAAAAAGGGACGGATACGCTTCCCCCCAGCCGAAAGGCTGTAGTTCATGGCATCAAACAATTTTTGATGAGCGCTCAGGTCAGAGACCAGCAGCGTCTCAAGTCTTTCGTTGATTTCCTTCTGTTTTGCGAGCAAAACATCTTTCAGCATGGGTGGCTCCTTTCTGGATCATTGCATATGTGCTTTTTTAAATTCATAAATGGTGTCAGCTTTCCCGCAAATATCACGGACCGATGCCCGAAAGTGACCTTTCAGTCCCCCGCAACGCCCAAGCGATCTTCCATATACGCGCCAAACGCATTGCCCGTCGCATTGTCACTGCTATAGCGTGGATCGGCGAAGAGCGGCGTGAGACCGATAGCTTGGCAAATCTCTTCGACCCTTGTCCGAAGATAGCGGTTTGCCATGACCCCGCCCACTGCGATGAAGGGACGGCCCTTTTCGAAAGGATAGCCGCTGAGCTCCTTTTCGAGAGCACGCCCTATGTGGATGAGGACTCCTTTGGCGATGTCTTCCTTCCGATAAGCGAGCGACGCTATATCACGCTGGACGCGTGTTTCGGGGCCGGAAAAGCTGAACGCCCCTTTCACGGACGAGCGGGGGATCCGATACGTATCATTTCCCTGTTCTGCCAGCGCTTCCAGCCATTTCCCACAGGGGAAGGGAAGTCCCAAAGCCACGCCCACGCGGTCAATGAACTGCCCTGCCGTAATGTCTTTGGACGTCAGGAGCTCATGGATCTCCATCCCCTCTTCCTGCCATTGACAGGAGAGCACATCCTGTGTGCCGCCGGACATATGCATCATATAAAACGGCTTCCCCCAAAGAGCTGTCGCCTCTCGGATCGCTGCCATCGCATGATTTTCCTGATGGCTGAATACATAAAGAGGGATGTGATGCGAAGAGGACAGCGCCTCAGCCATACCCCGACCAACAAGAAAGGCGGGCATGTATGAATCTGCCCGCCTCCGTGGAAATCCTGAAACGCCTATGCCCTTCAGATCCTGCAGCAAAGGAGAAAGCCTTCGAAGCAGGACGGGAAGATTCTTCACATGCTGGAAAACCATCTCTGACTGAGACAGTCCCCGCCGCCCTTCCTTCACTGAAAGGACGATCCGTTCTTCCCCCATCAGCCCCTTGGAAGAATCATAAACCGCTGCCGATGTCGTATAGCAGCTGGTATCTATTCCAAGAAACCTCATGATTATTCACCTTGTAATGCCTTATCCAGAAGTCCATTGATGAATCGATAGGACCCTTCACCGCCATATGTCTTGGCAAGCTCTATCGCTTCATTGATAATGACCTTCTTATCCGGGCGGTCTTCCCCGAAATGATAAAACTCAGCGACAGCCAGACGGAGAATATTCTTATCCACCACATTGAGCTGCGTGAGCGACCAGTTCTTTTTCAAATATGCCTTGATCTTATCATCGACATCTTCATGAGCTGCCGCTTCGATCAAAGCATCTGCAAAAGCCTTGTCCTTCTCTTCCAAATGAAGCGTCTCTTCCTCGATCGGCTCTGACTCCGGATTGAGCTCTCTGGAGTACAGCACCTTGAGTGCATATTCTCTTGCGCTTGTTCTACTCATGTCAGCCTCTCTCTATGCTATGAAATTTCCTGTCTTACATCCATGGTTTCCCATGACTCCACAGGCCAGGCGGATCCAGCAGATCCTGCCGGGAGCAGTTTCCCTAAAGAAACTTTGGCGGCAGAATCTGATGACACCCGTTCACTCTACCATTTCAGTAATCGTCACATCAATGCTTTCGATGTCCTCTCTTCTAAGCGAAGAGAAGACATTCTTCACCACCATCTGGATATAGCGGGCAGTCTCCTGTACCTGACAGCCTTTATGCAGTGCGACAGAGATCGCCACCTTCACACGTCCATCCTTCAGATTTCGTATCCAAAGCCCGCGATGAGCCTTGAAGCCAAAGGCCTGACTGATCCCCTGCATCAGGTACTGAAAGCCATCCGCGGTGAAATGAGATACCTCAGGCCTGCCAAGCAGCGCCTCCTCACTTTTCTGATATACGACGTCGTCCGATCGGTTCTTCTCTGCTTCATCACCGCACCTCTCTATTTCTCCTCACCGAAAACGAGGCGGTCCACATTGACATTGACTGCATTCACTCTAAGGCCCGTAGAATCTCCGACGCTTTCCTTGACTGCTTCCTGCAGCTGTAAAGCGATAGCCGGCAGGCGTTCGCCATGCCAGGCTGCCACGTAGAGATCGATGACGATCCCATTCTCCCGGATGGAGACACGCACGCCTTCTGCTTCCGCATCACTGATGACAGCAGAGATCCCATGAGAAAACCGATCATCCATCCCATAGATCCCCTTCACATGGAGCGCTGCTTCTCGGGCAATGACTGCAATGACCTGGTCCGATACACGAACGGTTCCCAGGTCATTTTTTACTTCTGCAGTTTCCATATAGAAATTACTTTACGCGTTCGATGTAAGCGCCGGTACGGGTATCAATGCGGAGCATTTCACCTTCATTGATGAAGAGCGGTACAGAAACGACATAGCCAGTTTCCATCTTAGCCGGTTTGGAACCGCCGGTCGCTGTATCACCGCGGATGCCCGGTTCGGTCTCTACGACTTTCAGTTCTACAGAGTTCGGGATATCGACACCGATGATGGTGCCATTGAAGAATACGACATTGCATTCCATTTCTTCCTTCAGGAAGTTGATCTTGTCGCCGAGCTGTTCTTTGTTCAGCATGATCTGTTCATAGGTTTCCGTATCCATGAAGCAGTAGGAACCATCAGCTTCATACAGGTACTGCATCGGTTTACGTTCTACAGTGGCCGGCTGCAGTTTGATGCCTGCATTGAATTTACGTTCTACGACAGAACCGCTCTGCAGGTTTTTCAGCTTAGCACGTACAAAAGCTGCCCCTTTGCCTGGCTTTACGTGAAGGAATTCAATACACTGCCATACCTGTCCATCCAATTCTACGGTAATGCCCGGGCGTAAATCGTTACTAGAAATCATTTAGTTTTTCCTCCTGCTACACTCTTAAAAATTTCTTTGGGAATTTAGTCAAGATGGAGATTCCATCCTTTTCTATTACAACCGTATCTTCGATACGGACTCCACCAACACCTGGGATATAAACCCCCGGCTCCACAGTTTCTGTCATACCTGCGCAAAGGACGGTATGATCCCTTGGCGACAGCGTGGGTGTTTCGTGGATCTCCAGTCCTACACTGTGTCCCAGCGCATGACCGAACCACTTATCCAGATCCTTCTCTTTCAGATATTTTCTGGACTCCTGATCCACATCTGCTGCCACAAGGCCAGCCCTCAGTATCTTTTCGATATGCTCATTGCATCCCAGCACCGCATCATAGATGTAGCGCTGCCGCTCTGAGATCTCCCCGACAGCCACCGTCCTCGTGATATCCGAGTGGTAGCCATGGTAGATCGCGCCGAAATCAAAGGTGACGAGATCACCTTCTTCGATCACCTTATCTGTCGCTGTCCCGTGAGGATAGGCAGACCGCCAGCCAGATGCCACGATCGTATCGAAAGATTTCCCTTCCGATCCGGCTTCCAGCATCGCACACTCCAGGATCGTCCGAAGCTCTGCCTCTGTCACACCCGCCTTGATATAAGGCACGGTCTTCTCAAAGCCCAGATCGGAAATCCGGCATGCTTCTTCGATGAGGCGGATCTCTTCCGCGCTTTTGATCTGGCGCAGCGTATCAGGCACTACGAAGACAAAATCAGCTTCCGGCAGTACCTCATCAAAAGAAAGATACATCTTATACGTCATGCCCGCTTCGATCCCGAAACGAGTGACGTGATGCTTTGCAGAAAGCTCTCCCACCGTCTTCGCCAGTTTTCCAGCATAGTCGATGATGGTAAAGCCCTTCGCTTCTTCCTTCGCCTGCTCTGTATAACGGCTGTCTGTCAATAAATAGCAGTCATCGGCCGTTAAAAAGAGATAGCTGTCAGATCCGGTAAAGCCAGAGATGTATCGGCAGTTTTCATCCTTCTCTATGAAAGCTGCATCTACACCGCTCTCTTTCAGAAAATCTGAAATCATTGCTCTTTCTATCAACATATATCACCGCTTTCTATCATCTAAATATATTACCGTATTTACCCTCTTTTGTCCATGAAAAAATTAAGAAGGTCAGAGATCCCGGCCAATCGGGGAGGGTGTTCTCTGAAATGCAGGACCCGTTGCACTCTCAAGCCCTTTCGAACCTGTGCCGCAGCAAAATGAAAAGCCGCCCGATAGGTACCGGGCGGTGATGAGATCGTTGTTTGATCCTCTCTTGCACGTTCATGCAGCAAGCGGATAGGGAGAAAGCGATCCACGTAGTGAGTATACCGACGAAGTGTTTCATGCACATGCTTACGGCATCAGACTCCTCGATGGGATCGGCATTCCCCTAGTTCCCATTTCTGAGCTGATTCAGCTTATCCTGCACAGACTTTGGAAGCGCGCGACCGATCTCGCTTCGAAGATTTTGATTGTTATGATGAGAAATGAAAGTGGTCTGCACTTTCTTGTCTTCATTCACTGCACGGATGAGATCATCGACAGCCACACGATACGCCCCATTCCCAAGAACCTGGCTCTGTTCCGGTCCATCCGAAGTGACGACGTAGATCGAGAGGGACTCCTCCCAGCGTTCATAGGACTCTTTTTCGATATAGCTGTCAGCCGTCATGCGGCTCGGTGTGAAAACAATGGTGAAATTTTTCCCCATCTTTTCGATCCTGGCCTTATTCGAGCTGCCCTGTCCATCGAAGACGACGATCATCTCCAGATTGTTGTGCGCCCCGTAGTCTTCCAGAAGATCGATCAGCTTCTTGCGGCTTGACTCGAGGTCCTCCCGGTCAAAGACCTTCGGAAGCCAGAAGATCACGTTGTAGCCATCGACCAAGTATAAATCTTTCATAATACGGCTCCTTGCTATTCAGTAACGGATGACCAAAGATCGGATGAAGCGGGTGACGGGCGGCTCGGCCCCTCTCACGCCAAAGATCTGTCACTCACCTCTCTGCTTCGCCGCCTCATAAATAAGGAGCGCAGCTGCCACCGAGACATTGAGAGAAGAGACCTTCCCTTTCATCGGGATACGGACACAGAAGTCACAGAGTTTTCTGGTGAGAGGCGAGACGCCCTTCCCTTCCGCACCCATGACGATGACCAAAGGCCCCTTGAGATCGGCATCATAATAGAGGCTTTCCCCATCCATATCCGCGCCCACGACCCAGAAACCTTTTTCTTTCAGCCCCTCCAGCGTCTGACGGATGTTTCCCGTCTGGCACACCGGAAGATAGGCAAAGGCTCCGGCCGCTGTCTTCATGGCCGCCGCCGTGACGGGCGGGCTCTTGTGCTTCGGAAGGAGGACGGCCGCCGCTCCCGCACACTCTGCCGTGCGGACAATGGCGCCCAGATTTCTCACATCCTCCAATCCGTCCAACAGGATGAGGATGGGATCTTTTCCCTCCCAATCCGAGAGCACTTTGTCAAGTTCTGCATATTCATACGGTTTGAGGAGAGCGGCTACTCCCTGATGCACGACACCGCCAGCCATGGCATCCAGCTTATCTTCTGCGATCTCAATCACAGGAAGTCCTTTGCTTATAGCTTCTTCTGCGATCCGGGCGAGCCTTTCATCTTTCCGGCCTTCCTTGATGAAGACACTGCGCACCCGATCAGCCCGCAGGAATTCAGTGACGCTGTTTCTGCCGAAGGTCATGAGCGAGTCATCCTTCACGGGACGAACCCCATCACTGCTTCTCCGCTTCGGCGGTCTTTTCTCCCTGTGCCTGGCAGAAGGAAACCGGCCTTCCGCCGGTTTTTCCCCCCTCTGTTTTCTATTGCTTTGCTTTTTAGTCTGCATGTTGGAATTCTCCTGCCACATACTTCAAGCTTTTTTGGAGGATGAACCGCAGGCGTTCCTCCTCTCCCGCAAGCTTCAGATAGCCAAGAAGAGCTTCAAAAGCAGTGGCTTCACGGTACTCTTCGACAGTCGCACGCTTCGGTACCGTACTCGATGTATTTCTTCCTCGCTTGCATACCTTGAGCTCTCTGTCATTCAAAACTTCGCGAATCTCAAAAAGGATACGGCTCTGCCAGCGTGCCGATACAATTTCCGAAGTCAGTGTCGAAAGGATCTGCACCTGGTAGATACCGGTATGAATGAGTGTATCCCGGATGAAGAGGGACCAGACGACATCTCCCATATAGGCGAGCGTCAGTGCATCCATAGAGAAAGCATCCTGCTCCGTGATGGGCGCAGCCTGCTTTCCCATCTTTTGCACCATCTGTTTTTTCAGAAATAAAACTCTCTTAAACTCCACGTTTCTTCCACCTTGCTCCTGTCGGGGTATCTTCGATCACGATACCGATGTCCCCCAGCTTATCACGAATCTCATCAGCCAGCTGATACTGCTTTGCCTTGCGGGCAGACTGGCGGACCGCAAGGATCACATCCATAAGGTCGTTGTAGTCCTTGTCATCATAGGCCTCCTGCTTCTTCCATTCCTTTTCAAGAATGCCGAGGATGTCTAAAATGGTCTTGAAGGTCTTGCCTGCCTTTTCAAAAGCCGCCTTGTCGAATGCGATACCGCCATGAACTTCATTGTAGTATACATTGATCGCTTTGGCGATCTCAAACATAGCACCTGTGGCAAGGCCGGTATTAAAGTCGTCGTCCATCGCTTCATGGAAGACTGCCATCGCATGATCAGAAGCATCGACAAGTGCTTTGGAGGCTTCTGTGACTGCACTCCCCTCAGCAGAAGAGAGCTCTTTCACGCGAGCAATGACGTCTTTCAGTTTTTCCATATTCTTTTCTGCTTCTTCCAGACGGTCATCAGAGAAGTCGAGCGGGCTTCTGTAATGGGTGGAAAGCAGGAAATAGCGGAGCGCATCGCCGGAGTATTTTTCCAGCACATCCTTGACAAGGAAGAAATTATTCAGCGATTTGCTCATCTTTTCTGAATTGATGGTGATGAATCCATTATGCAGCCAGTAGTCTACGAAGTGGCAGCCGGTGCAGCCTTCGGACTGTGCGATTTCATTTTCATGATGCGGGAAGATCAGATCGCTGCCGCCGCCATGGAAGTCGAGTGTATTGCCCAGATAGTGGGTGGACATGGCCGAGCATTCGATGTGCCAGCCCGGGCGTCCCTTGCCCCACGGGCTTTCCCAGAATGGTTCGCCGGGCTTTGCCGCTTTCCAAAGTGCAAAGTCTCCCGGATTTCTCTTTTCATCATTGACTTCGATGCGGGCGCCAGCCAGCATATCTTCGATCTTGCGTCCGGAAAGTTTGCCGTAGTCTTTGAATGTAGAAATGTCATAGTAAACATCGCCGCCAAGGACATAGGCATGCCCCTTCTCGATCAGTGTCTTCACCATATCGATGATGTCCTTCATATGATCGGACACTCTCGGATAAATATCGGCACGGCGGACATGGAGCTTATCCATGACTTCAAAGTACGCATCAATGTAACGATCGGAGATCGTTTTCCAGTCGCTGCCTTCCGCATTGGCTTTATTGATGATCTTATCATCAACGTCCGTGAAATTCTGTACAAAGGTCACTTTATAACCGATGAATTCCAAATAGCGACGGATGATATCCCAAGTAACAGCCGGACGGGCATTGCCGATATGCGGATGGTTGTAGGGAGTGACGCCGCAGACGTAGATCTTCGCTTCTCCTTCTTTGATCGGATGGAATACTTCTTTTTCTTTTGTCAGAGTGTTATATACTTTGATCTCTTCCATAAAAGCCTCCTGTTTAATTATATATGTATTTTTTGAATCACTGCATAACATGAGGAAGCCGGTCATGCCATCTTCTGATTTTCACGTATAGAAATCATGGCTTCCTCCTATGGCGCCTGAAACAGCTCGATGTTTTTGGCAAACAAAAACCACCGCCTCACAGAGACGGTGGCCCGCTATTCCACTCTGTCGGCCGAAGCCGCGCAAAATGCTTTTATCGCAAACACATTACGGAAAAGGATACTTGCGAAAACACTGATCGATCGTAGGAACAGTATTTCCCTGCTTTCCCCTTTTCAGCTCCCAAATGCATTTCCTTACGAATCACCTGGATAGTTTCACCGGTCCTATCCTCTCTGAAAAGCTTTTCGAAAGTACTTCTTCTGTTCATCGCCTGCATATGATATTGACAAATGAAGCATCTACAGCTGACCTGGCTTTTGACCCCACACTCGCCTGCTGGAGCTTTAGCTACCCGGCGCTCGCCTCTCACAACTCACTCTCTCGGTTTTCCCGGCAGGACTTACTTCTAAACCGCACCATGCTCAGCAGCCCTTTTGACTGCGTTACGTGGATCGTTTTGGCTGCGACTGCCATCGACTTTCAGCCACAGACCTGTGATGCTTATTGATTATTATAGATGGAATAGGGATATTCTGTCAAGGGGATTTCGTGACTAGTAACTAGTGACTGGTGACTGGTAGCTAGGGATTAGGAGAAAGCGGTGATTGAAATAGCGCAATTGGTACATTGACCGTTCTGCAAGGAAGATCTCTCGGCTACGCTCGAGATGACGACGGCGCGAAGCGCTATCAAAATTCTGCGGCGCTTCATTATTATTTGCGCCGCACCACCATTCCTCATTCCTCATTTCTCATTTCTCATTCAAGCAGAACCAAAGGACGGCACTTCCTCGGAGCTAACCCTGTAACTTAAGGAAACGCTGATTCAATCGCAGAGTCAGCTTCTACAAAGATTTTTATACACAGCTTCGTCATAGCCTTCCTTAAATAGCACGCTATTCGCGTCAGGTTATTCCTCGCTGTGCATAAAAATTCAAGAGTAAAATCTGACAACGATTGAATCAGTGTTTCCTTAGAACCTGTCAATCAGTTATTTTCCACGCCGAGCTCATGCTCTACGACGGAGGCAATGTCATCAATGATCCGTTCAAGCTGATTGATCTCCTTGCCCTCCCCCATGACACGGATGAGCGGCTCCGTGCCGGATGCACGGACGAGGATGCGGCCATCGCCGCCGAGTTCTTCTTCAGCAGCACGGATGGAGTCACGGATGAGTTCATTGTCTTCCCAGCCATTCTTGCTGTAGACCTCGACATTTTTGAGGATCTGTGGATACGTGACCATGAGGTGATTGAGTTCAGACATGGTCTTTCCGGATTCACGCAGGACCTTCAGCGTCTGCACCGCAGTGATGAGACCGTCGCCTGTCGTATTGAATTCTGGGAAAATGATATGGCCGGACTGTTCACCGCCGATGGAGTAGTCATGCTTCAGCATTTCTTCAAGAACATAGCGGTCGCCCACCTGCGTGGATACCGTCTGACAGCCGTTTTCCTTCAGGGCTTTGCCAAAGCCAAGATTGCTCATGACAGTGCCGACGACCATATTCTCATGAAGACGTCCTTCTTTCTTCATCTGGAGGGCATTGATGAGCATCAGATGGTCACCGTCCATGACCTGTCCTTTTTCATCGACGAAGAGACAGCGGTCTGCATCACCGTCATTGGCGATGCCGCAGTCCGCGCCAAGCTCCAGGACCTTCTTCTGCAGTGTCTCGATATGCGTGGAGCCGCAGCCGTTATTGATATTCACACCATTTGGTTCATGGAAGATCGCAGTAACTTCTGCCCCAAGCTCTTCCAGCATCGCCGGCAGGAAATCACTCGCTGCGCCATTCGCAGAGTCCGTCACGATCTTAAGACCTTTGAAATCGCCCTGCACAGTCGAAAGGACATGAGCTCTGTACTTATCCGCCAGCTCGGGGCGGTGCGAGATCACACCGATCTTATCCCCTGTCGGACGCGGGATCTCTTCATCATGACGAAGGATATTTTCGATATTTTCCTCAGTCTCATCCGGCAGCTTATAGCCATTTTTATCAAAGAACTTGATTCCATTATCTGGGAATGGATTGTGTGAAGCAGAGATCATGACGCCGGCATCATAACCTTCCGTGCGGGTGAGGTAGGCAATGCCCGGTGTCGGAATGACGCCTGCAAGATCGATATCAACGCCGGATGCACAAAGACCGGCAGAAAGAGCCGCCGTCAGCATGGATCCGGAAATGCGGGTATCCATACCGATCAGGAAGCGATGCTTACCGCTGGCCTTGCAGAAGTACGCGCCTGCCGCGCGTCCGAGCTGGTACGCCAGCTCCGGCATCAATGTGGAATTTACGAGTCCACGCACACCATCGGTACCAAACAATGTAACCATTTTATTTCCTCCCAATAATTTCTTGATAACTTTCGTATTCTACCGCGAAGGGACCATTTCGTCAACAGGGCGGGAAATGGACGCCGGAGAAATGCGGCTCAAATTGCAGGATCCGGCAGGACCGGTATCTCTTTAATCCTTATCTATTTCTATCGTGACAGTCGTCTGTGAAACAGTGGTACTGCCGCCTGCGGGCTTCGGGATGGTCACGGTCTTCCGGATCGTATCCCTGGCCCCTGTGACGTCGATAGGATCAAGACTCAGTACACTGTTTTTTTCGAAGTAACTGATCGGCGCAGTCAGTGTAGCGACAGGCGGATCAATGGTGATCTTACCCACCTTGTATCCTTTGGCCGGTTCACCTGTCGTTTCCGCCTTCATCGGCAGGTTGCCGATCCTTGTTTCCTCCTTCATCTTTACATTGATGCGGACCTGGCTCGGCATCACATCAAGACCGGTGACGGTATTGCCATCTGCATCAAGTACATTCACACTGTCAAATTCCACAAAGTTCTTGTCCTTGCCGGATACATTGACAGAGACCACGGCGCGATCCGCCTCTGCGATCTTGGAAGAGCTTCCCGCGATCGTGATCGTGTCCGGTGTCGCTTTGCGGCTTTCGACTGAGAAATTCGCATCCGGTGTACCGAAGACTTCGATCACGGCGGGGAGTGTCTTCACGGCATAGGTGTCGATATTGAGGTCAAAATACTCCGGCGTGACCGAGATGACGGATTCATCCCCCGGTACGGAGATATGGATCTTCGTATTCGGGAAATCGCCATCGGTAAGACCAGAAAGGTCCACATAGGCTTTGATGTTATCTGAACGCATATAGACCATATCGCTCCTCGGCATGCGGATCTTTGCCTTGACTTTGTGAGGCACATTGGTCGCCACCAGCGAGCGATCCAGATTTCTGACTTCCACTGGGACCGTGTAGGTATTCTCCACCATCGGATTCTGTTCATTCATCACGTACACCCAAAGGGCGCAGGCTGCGATCAGACAGAAGATTTTGGGCAGCCACCACTCATGTTTGGCAAATCTCATTTCAGGGGGCTCCATTTCTGTAATACATCACTGACATTCTTCGGCTTGCCTTGCATCAGGTAGTTGCGAAGGATATTTCTAAGGCTCTCTGCATCCTGACCACGATAAATATGACCACCATAGGTGTAGGATACGATGCCTGTCTCTTCACTGACGACCACCACGACACAGTCTGCCTGTTCGCTCATGCCGATAGCCGCTCTATGGCGGGTACCCAGCTCGGAAGAAAGGCTGTGATCGCGCGTCAGCGGGAGCAGACAGCCTGCCGCCATGACACGGTTCTCACGGATGATGACCGCACCATCGTGCAGCGGAGTATTCACGATGAAAATATTTCCCAAAAGCTCCTTGGACACCAGCCCCTCGATGCGAATGCCCGTATCGATGCGATCATCGAGACCGACGCTTCGCTCGAAAACGATAAGGGCGCCGATCTTATTTGCGGACATGACCATGGCCGCATCGACAACATCATCGATCACGTGATCCCACTCGATCTCATTCATCATGCGGGAGGAAACATAGAATTTCCCGCGGCCGATCTGCTCCAGCGCCCGCCGCAGCTCCGGCTGAAAAACGACCGGAAGAGCGACGATGAGGACAGTCATCAGTTTATCCAGGATCCAGCTGACTACATGCAGCTGCAGCCATCCCGCCAGCACGGTAAAAAGCCCGAGAAATATCAGCCCTTTCAGAAGAGCTGTCGCTCGGGTATCCCGGATCAGGATGTAAATACGGTATAAGAAAAAAGCGACTACCAGGATGTCCAGCACATCCCAAAGCCGCATGGTCATAAAGAGTCCCTGTATCTGACTTGACATAGTAGTACCTCATAAAAATAAGCAGAGCGATATCGCCTTCGGAGAGGCCCGCCTTTGAAAACAATTTCTTCAGGCTTACCTAGGGAAACGCTGATTCAATCGCAGAGTCAGATTTAATCAGTGTTTCCCTAGTCTCATTTTATCATGAATCACTGCACGTGAAAAGAGGAATCCGACGTCCGGACTCCTCTTGCCGACACGCTCCCCATCGCTGTCTTTCGGAGAGAACGCAGGCTGTCTATCACTAGCAGCCAAGATGTTTCGCTTTTTCATCGAGCTTTGCTTGGATGCGCTTACCGGTCTCTGTCATCGCAAGACCAGCGCGGCTGGTTTCCTTGAGCTCGACAGGAAGCCTGCGCCCCACATCCGCCATGGCAGAAATGACTTCATCTGCAGGAATGGCACTTTGGACTCCCTTCATGACCATTTCCACCGCAACCAGAGCGTGGACGGCATGGAACCCATTCCGCTTCACGCAGGGGACTTCGACAAGTCCGCCGACCGGGTCACAGACCAGACCCAGGATATTTTTCAGTGCGAGCGCGAAGGCATCCGCCATCTGTGCATTCGTCCCGCCCAAAAGGTCCACAGCCGCCGCTGCCGCCATCGCAGCCGCAGTGCCGCATTCCGCCTGGCAGCCTCCGACCGCCCCTGCGATCGACGCCTTCTCTGCCACGACCTTACCGATCGCGCCTGCCGTAAAAAGTGCTCGCGTCATGTCATTCATGGTGGCATTCACTTCTTCCGAGACCGCAGCCAGTACCGCAGGCAGAATGCCGCAGGAGCCAGCCGTAGGGCATGCCACGATGCGATACATCTTGGCATTCGCTTCCGCTGTCGCAACGGCATATGCCGCCGCACGCTGACAGACCGGAGAGAGGAAGTGCATCTTGCCTTGGAAAAGGCGATTGGCATCGCCTCCGACGAGGCCGCTCGAAGACTTCGCTGTATCGGACAGTCCCTCCTGGATCGACTGCCGGAAAATAGGGATCATATCTTTCATACGTTCCCAGACGTCTTCAAAAGACTTTCCACTCTCCTCTGCCTCTTGACGGCAGGCAAGCTCCCCCGGAGCACAGTGCGCCGCATCAGCAGCAGCAAAAAATTCAGATAATGTATGGTAAGTAAGCATGGTCGTCTCCTTGGAATAAGTAGCTGTTGGTTCAATAGGTTCTGAAGGGAGGGCAGGTTTAGGGTTCAGGGTTCAGGTTGATAAGTTCAGGGTTGTGGTGGCAGCTTCGCTGCAAAATATATATTTGCGGCGAAGCCGCCCCCTTCATTCCTAATTCCTCATTTGAGCCAAAGCTTTCAAACGGAATCACGAAGCGGCACTCCCCACGGGCTAACCCCGAAGTTTGAACGCGGGAATAAGTGGCTAGGGATTAGGAGTGACTAGTGACTTAAATGCCATCTTCGGGCATCCCATCTATACGCCGCGGCGCTTCCATATTTTTATGCGCCGCACCACCACTCCTCACTCCTAACTTCTCACTCCTAACTAGAAAACGCAAATCTTTCAAACGAAATCAAAGGACGGTACCCCCCCACGGGCTAGCCCTAAATAATATCCATTGCCATTGCGTACACGATGTTGGCATTCGAGGCAGCGATCTCGTCAGCAAGCTTCTGCGAGACGCACTGGTCCGTATGGATGATCATGACTGCTTCATCCCCTTTTCCCTTGCGGAAAAGACGCATATTGGAAATATTGATCTCTTCGGCAGCGAGCGCGCGGCAGACCTCAGCCACGATCCCTGGTACATCGTGATGACGTGTCAGGAAGGTGTACTCTTCTCCCGTGATCTCGACAGGATACCCATCGATTTCTGTGATCAGTACACGACCTCCCCCCAGCGATCGGCCAACGACCGTCACATGCGCGCCATTTTTGCCGTAGGCTTCGATCCTGGCCACATTCGGATGCCCCATGTCATCTTCGGAAAGGGCAAAGGAGATCGGGATCTCCTTCTCTTCCGCAATGTGCAGTGCATCACGGATGGAGCCGCTGTCCGGCGCATAGCCCATCAGCCCTGCTGCCAGCGCACGATCGGTCCCATGACCTTTCCCTGTTTTTGCAAAAGAACCATAGAGTGTGATCTTCGCTTCTTTCAGCGGTTCTCCCAGAATGCGGCCTGCGACCTGCCCGATGCGTGCCGCTCCTGCGGTATGTGAGCTGGATGGCCCGATCATGACGGGACCGATGATATCGAAAATTCCCATTTCTCATTCTCCTTATCCTATAACTGTAAAGTCAGTCCGGGAAGTACGGGTGACTTTATTCCATAATAAAAATCTGCCCCAAAGGGCAGATCTCCTTCAAGCACAATCGCCCCACGGGTGAAATCCGGCATTGAATCAATGATACATGCAGTTGTCTAGTTTTCAAAAGGCATTGCCCGATCGCCTGCCACATCACATCCAGTGGCTGAGGTCGAAGTCTTCGCCGATAGTCTCACGGATGCAGATCTTGGCGATGTACATGCCCATGAGTGTCAGTGACGAACGGCGAAGGAGGCTCGTATCCCAGGCCTCCTGCAGCTTGACCAGATCCGGAGAAATGCGGCCAAGGATATAGCTCATTTCCTTCCTGTCATACGGCGCCGGACGAGACTCTGTCAGTGCCTGCAGGGTACTTCTCATGACGGCATCTTCGATGCCAAGATCATCCAGAAGTGATGTCAGCATGGCTTCATCGACAGCCGCCAGCTTGTAGTAGGAATTATACAAGCTATTGACAATGACACCAGCCGGCCAGGAAGGACGCACTGCTTCCAGCTCACTCTTCATGCAGCCGCGGAAGGCAAAGACGAAGGGATATGAATCATGCAGCACCTGTCCGAAAGGATCCTCTTTATTTTCAAGAGAAATGCAGTGCAGGTACTCGAGCTGCTGATAGCCGCTGTATTCGTTTGGAAGCTCGCCCACAAAAGGCGTGATGTACTTTTCTGTATATTTTTTGAGGCGTGCGGCATCCACGTTATCCGTATTTCTGGAATAGTGGAAAATGAGCAGCAAAGACAGCGCGTGGAATCCGGTCTCCTCCATGCGTGGCATAGCTTTCAGGGCATCGTAGGCAAGGATGGTCTTTGTATCCGACCTGTTTCCATGCGCCACATCCGAGAAAGCATCCGAGACCATGGCGAGCACGACCGGTGTCGGCATCATGACATAGGTGCGCTGGGCATTCTGCATCGCTTCCTGCACCATGATATGTGTCAGCGTATCCACCAGCTCCCGGTCGCTCATGGCGAGCTTCTCGATGAGATGATGTGTCACTTTGCGTGTATCCTGCTCTACCGTCCGCGATACAGCACCATAACGGTTCAGGAAATGGCGGACAAAATAGTCCTCGAGCGTATCCACCTTGGGGTGGTCCTCCAGGATCTTGGGCGCGGGCTCCGGCGGAAAGGGACTCTTTTCCGCAGAAGCCACAGCTTCAAAGGGCGCTGTATTTTCGAAATCCTTTTTGGCAAAGACGCGCGTCTTTTCTTCCTCGGCATCGTCCTTTTCGATGATCGGAAGGATCTCTGTCGCATCATCGACGGCAGGCTTTCCGGCGATCGGAGAAGCAGCTGCTTTTTCTTTAGAAATCGTAGGAATTTCCATGGTCTTATCCAGATCGGCCATGATGGGTTCTGCATTTTTCTTCTTTCCGGGCAATCCGAATATCATGAGACAGGTGACCGCAAAGAACAGAAGAACGACCCCGGCAAGGACCAGGTAGGGAATGATAAACATCGATGCTCCTTATATACTCTCTTTACTTTATAAAATCAAATCAGTTACATGGTATCATATTTTCCTTTTGACTTCAATCATATACGAAGGGAGGTTCACCCGTGAAGAACCGCCATTGACGTGCGAAGGCGGTTCTGCAGCTTCTTGCCGGCTGCCTTCCTCAAAGAGCTCGATGCTCACGTTTTTTCCACACTCTTTGGCATCTCTTGAAAGAGGGATCCAATGGCTGCGTAATCAGATCAGCCTTTGCCGAGCTTCACCGCCTTTGGCGTTCGAAGCTCGGCGAAGGCATTCCACGGCTTATCGTAGATGACCAGACACTCCGTCACAGAGTCGTGAGCCGCTTTGGCAAGGAATGACCCCAGTTCGGAAAACGGACCTGCATCCGTATAGCGCTCTGCCCCGATCTCCGTCACAAGTGTGATGCCGTCCGTCCCTGTTCCTGTAGCCGGACGCCCGTTATTCACATCCGCGATGCCCAGATCTGAAAGCGCTGCGCTCTTTCCTTCTGTCAGCGTAATGAAGCTTCTCGCCATGATGCCTTCGGGAAGACTTCCATGGATGAGGACCATCATATTGATGGTGCCGACAGGTGCAAAGTGACCATCCCTCTCCCGATACAGCGGCTTAGACGATGCGCGGCAGGCCGTCTTTTCCACGCCTCCCGTAGTCACGATCTCTACCATAAGATCTCCGGATGTGAAAACCTTGTGCGAGTACTGATACACCTTTGCCGCCGTCAGAAGCGCACTGGAGGTTTCCGGATCGGCCCCCTCCTTTTCGATACAGCGTTTCAGGTATGCGGCTACCGATCCGCCGGGAAAATCAGACTCTTCGCCATAAAAGGTTCTGAGCCGCTGATTCATCACAGCTCTCACGCGGCGCAGACCGCCGCCATAGATCGCAGTCGAAAGTGAGAGATGCTCTTTATCAAAGGAGATCAAAAGACTGTCCTCGCTGACACGAAGACGGGCTCCCGGCACAGCGAGAGAATGGATGGTGGGATACATGGACGTCGACCTCTTTTCAATGAATGAATGGGCAGAAACACGGATGACGCTCTTCCTGATGTCGTCCGTATTTCTACGCTTCATTATATCACGAGCGATCAGCGGCAAGAGCGCCCCCCCGCATTGCCCCTTATTTCCTTATGGACAAACCCACACGCCTTTGCTATGATAAGAGCAAAATATTTCTGTTTTAAAAAGGAGTTGGTACGGCTATGCCCTATGACGAGCGGACACTTTGTGAATTAAGCGAATCTGCAGAAATCACCCCTATAGGAATCCAGCTGGAAGTGAATGCGGAAATTTTTAATACGCTTCACAACCTGCTTTGCACCATGCGAGAGGACAAAGACATCTCCCCTTCTGATGAAGCACGCCTCTACAAACTTTGGCGGCAGACCATCCATGAAATGTCACTGATCGAGCTTCGGAAAGGCCGCGGTCTCCCCATGTCCGAGCAGATCTCCATGCTGCGCGAAGCCTATGACATAGAAACTAAGTACATGGCGGACCAGATCTTCCGTCCAGTTTCCAGCGTACAACTGACAAAAAAACTCATCGAGAAGGAACGTGCCTTTGATGAAGAAGAGATGAATGCCTTCTTCCGAAAGACCATCTGGCCATCTATCCGTCAGGGAAAGAAAGGCGGGCAGAAGCATCCCACCGCCTACATCATCGCAGGACAGCCCGGCTCGGGCAAGACGCGCATGTCTTCCATGATCATCGAAGAGTATGATGGAAATATCGTACAGTCCATGAGTGATAATTTCCGCGGTTTCCACCCTCGTTATAAAGCTCTCATGAAGAAGTACGGGCAATATTGTGCCTATTTCTCCATGGCTCAGGGGCAGTACCTCTCAGACCTTGCCATGAAGCAGGCCGCTTTAGAGCGTTACCACATCCTTCAGGAAGGATCTCTGGAAGATGTCTCCCACACCAAAGAATACATCCGTTATCTGAAAGAGCGCGGCTATACCATCTGCGTGCTCCTCAGGGCCTGCCCTAAAAAGGAAAGCTGGAAGGCCATCCACCAGCTCTTCCTGCAGCAGCGTCTGAAAGCACCCGGACTTTCCCGTCTCATCACGAAAGAACAGCATGACAAGGCATGCCTTTCCTTCCTTTCTGCCACCAATGACCTCATTGCACAGAACTTGATGGATCGGCTCATCATCAAAAGCCCCAAAGGGCTTCTCTACGACAGTGATGATATGCCCACAGAACGAGTCAGTGAACTTCTTGCGAAGCGAATGACAAAATAAAAAGAGGCCGAAAGGTCTCTTTTTTTACGCGCCGCAGCAAGAAATGCCGCCCGTGAATGAAACGCCCCTCTCCCACTTCCCGCCTTTCCATGGCATCTGTTTCCCTGTATATCTCAAATCTCCTATGACTCCCAAATCTCACCTTTCCCAGATCGCCGCCTCGCTTCATCTGGATGCCTGCGGCGCATGCTCTGCCTCCTTAGACAGCACACTGAAAGAGCGCCTTCAAAATGCCGGCCCTATCCCCTTTGCGCCCTCCTCTCTCGGAGAAAGACTGGATCCTTCCGCGCTCCTTAGAGATGCACGCTCCTTCTTTGTGATTCTATTTCCATACAGACCTGCCAGAGAAGAAGAAGGAAATATCGCGCTCTACGCAAGGCCCATGGACTATCATAAAGTCATCCACCACTATCTTCAGAAAATCATAGAGACGGCTCGCCCGTCTTACCCGGGCGAGCAATTTCTTCCCCTCGTAGATACCTCTCCCATGGTCGACCGATGGCTCGCCTATGCCGCCGGACTTGGGTTCTTCGGAAGAAATCACTGCCTGATCCATCCGACATACGGCTCCTTCGTCACCATCGGATCCATCCTGACCACACTGTCACTGACGCCCGATGAGCCGCTCACGCTGGATTGCGGCAGCTGCCGCGAATGCCTCATCCGTTGTCCCGGGCGTGCCATCGGAGAGAAGAGGCTCGACCCCTTCCGATGCAAGTCTTACCTCACGCAAAAGAAGGAAGAACTCTCTCCGGCGGAAATACAGATCCTGCAGCGGACACCCTACATTTTTGGCTGCGATGAATGCCAGCGCTTTTGCCCCTTCAATCAAAAAGCCCTCCCCTCTCCGCTTCCGGAGATCCATGAGCATCGGATCTCTACACTGACAAAGGAAGAAATGGACAGCTATTCCAACCGCGCCTTCGACAAAGCCTTCCGTTCCTACGCCTTCGCCTGGCGCGGGAAAAAAGTACTGCTCAGGAATTGGAACATCGTAAACGAAAAAGGGAAAGAGGATATAAACAGCAGCCGGTAAGAGAAGCTCAGCCTTTGCCACGCAATTGTATCTATTTGCAAAAACGTATATAAAACGTATATAATAAGATGATTGACTATTATCTCTTATTCAGTTTCCAAGGAGGTATCATGGAAGCGCTCAACGCTATTGTTTCAGAAATCAATGGATTTCTCTGGTCCTCGGTGATCATCATTCTTCTGGTGGGTGCCGGGTTCTACTTTACCGTCCGCACACGCGGCGTACAGATCCGCTATTTTACAAAAATGTTTTCTCTCATCACAGAGAGTGCCGGCAAAAAGACCGCCGGCAATGAGATCTCTCCGTTTCAGGCCTTCTGTGTCAGCACGGCATCCCGTGTCGGCGTCGGCAATATTGCCGGCATCGCCATCGCTATCACAGCGGGCGGTCCGGGTGCGATCTTCTGGATGTGGTTCATCGCCATCATCGGCTCAGCGACAGGCTTCGTAGAAAGTACGCTCGGACAGATCTATAAAGTCCCGCGCGAAGACGGCACCGGATTCCGCGGCGGCCCGGCTTACTACCTGAAAAATGGTCTCGGGCATGGTCTGTGGGCAGCGATTTTTGCCATTCTGATCTCTGTCACCTATGGCATGATCTACAACTCCGTCCAGTCGAATACCATCGCACTCGCGCTTTCCTCCTCTCTGGGACTTGACCGCATGCTCATCGGCGGTGTCGTCACTGTCCTCGCTATGGCTGTCATCTGCGGCGGCATGGGCCGTATCGCCCGCGTCACGGAATGGATGGTCCCGATCATGGCCGGCATTTACATCCTGATCACGCTTGGCATCATGCTTTTCAACATCACAGAAATGCCCCGCGTCTTTGGCATCATTTTCCGCGATGCTTTTGACTTCCAGGCAGTCTTTGGCGGCGGCATGGGCGCTGCCGTCCTGACAGGCTTCAAGCGCGGCCTCTTCTCAAACGAAGCCGGCGAAGGCTCTGTTCCGAATGCAGCAGCCACCGCAGACGCCAGTCACCCGGCTGTGCAGGGTCTCATCCAGTCCTTCGGTGTCTATGTCGATACGCTCTTCATCTGCTCTGCTTCCGCATTCATCGTCCTCCTGACAGGCGACTATACTTCGACCGGTCTCACCGGCATCGAGCTCATCCAGTGGGATCTTGCCCAGTACTTTGGCCCGATGGCTCCGAAAGCCGTCTCCATCCTGATCTTCCTCTTCGCCTTCACCTCCCTCATCGGTAACTACTACTATGGGGAGATCAATATCGGCCACCTGACCAAAAAGAAATGGCCGCTCAATCTTTTCCGCGTCTGCATCGCTGTCATGATCTTCTGGGGCTCTCAGGCTGACCTCCCGCTCGTCTGGAATCTCGCCGACCTCTTCATGGCTTTCATGATACTGACAAACGTCACTGCCATCCTCCTTCTCTTCCCGCAGGCCAATGCGTGCCTCAAAGATTATGAACGTCAGCTCAAGGAAGGCATTCAGACACCGTTCTTCCATAAAAATGTCCTCCCCAGCCAAAAAGGCATCTACTGGTGGGATAAGGAAAACAACTATAAAGAATAATCTGTATTTGAAAAACCGCGCTGCCTTTCGGGAGCGCGGTTTTTTTATCTTACGGATCACTTCTTCTATCAAGCCTCCCCTCTCCAGAGGCTCCGACGGTATCATGGATCGCACGGGTTCTTTGCATCCAGAAGCTATCATGGATCACGGATGCCAAAAAGTTGCAAGGGACGCCCCCTGTCTTACCCAAGAGGAGCCTCAACGAACACCGGTCCCAAGCATTTATCGGCTGACGATCCACGCAAAAAAGACTGCGAATACTCGCAGTCTTTTTTTATACCACCTATGCTTTTGATCTCTTCTCTTCGCGCGAAGACGCATTTCTAGCGCTTCCGGTATGTTCATGCCATGTGACCCAGAGAGATGTCGCTACGCACACAGAGGAGTAGGCCCCGGAGATGAAGCCGATCAGCATGACCAATGCGAAGTTTCTCGTGGTATCGCCGCCGAAGAAGTAGAGCGAAGCCACACAGAAGAGCGTCGTAGTCAGTGTATAGAGGGAACGACGGATGGTCTGATGAATGGAATCATTGGCCAGTTTCGCAAAGCTGTCCGTCCGGCGATGGGTATGAATGGCTTCACGAATACGGTCGAAGATGACGACGGATTCATTCATGGAGTAACCAAGAACCGTCAAGATCGCCGCAAGGAAGGATGCATCAACTTCCAGATGGAAGAATGCAAAGACACCGAGCACCATCAGGATATCATGGCAGATCGCTACGATCGCAGACAGTGCGATACGGTGCTCAAAGCGGATAGACATATAGAGGATCATCGCGCCGAAGGACAGGATGACATTGAGAAGTGTATTCTTCGTGACCTCAGAACCGATCACGGCACCGACAGTCTCGATGCGCTTCACTTCGGCTTCGCCGACTTTATCCTTCACATGAGAAACGACCGTCTGTGCTTCTTCCGCAGAGAGGTTTCTGGTACGGATGATGACGTCATCGCCGGACTCTCCCTGCATATTGCTGCCGGAAAGCTGAATGGTCGCTGTTTCAAGACCATCCGCGCGAAGTCCGTCACGCACCTCTTCTACCGTGACATTCTTGGGAAATGCCAGCTCCAGAATGGTACCGCCAGTAAAATCAATCCCCCAGTTGAAACGGAAGAGGATGATGGACACAACGGAAAGAATGATCAGAAGTCCGGAAAAGCCGAACCAGAGCTTTCGTTTGCCGATAAAATCAAAGCTGTTGAACATTATCTATCGTACCCCCTTTTTCCGCCAAACCACCAGGGGTTATGGATCCAGTTCGCATCAATGAGGAACATGAGCAGTGTACGGCTGACGGTGATCGCCGTGAACATGGATACAGCGACACCAAGACCGAGCGAGAAGGCAAACCCCTTCACCGTCGCACTGCCCAGGAAGAAGAGGATGCAGGAGGTGATGATGACAGTCATATTCGCATCAAAGATGGTGACAAATGCACGTTTGAAGCCGGACTGGACAGCCAGCCTAAGCATCTTGCCGGATGCGATCTCTTCTTTGAATCGTTCAAAGATGAGGACATTCGCATCGACCGCCATACCGATGGACAGAATGACGCCCGCCACACTTGGAAGTGTCAGTGTCGCATGCAGCATATTCAGGATGCCCAGAAGGATGAGGACATACACAAGAAGTGCCACATCCGCGACAAAACCTGCCATACGGTACACGGCCAGCATGAAAATAACGACCAGAGAGAGACCGATGGTGAAAGCCACGACGGACTTATCCTTCGAGTCCTGTCCAAGAGACGGACCGACGGTACGGACTTCCATGACGGAAACCTTGACCGGAAGCGCACCGCTTCGGAGAAGGATCGCAAGATCCTTCGCTTCTTCGAGCGTTCTCTGTCCCGTGATGACAGCGGAGCCACCAGTGATGGCTTCATTGACGACCGGATTCGTCAGGAGCTCTCCATCGAGATAGATCCCGATGTGACGGCCGATATTCGCCGCAGTGAGGGCGCCGAATTTCTTTCCCCCCTCATCGGAAAATTCCAGTGCAACGAGCGGCTGCTTGTTCTGCCCCATCTGTTCTTTGGCGTTTTTCAGGTCTTCCCCCGTCAGCTTGACATTGCCTTCCTCATCCTTGAACTGGAGGACAGCGGTCTTGCCAATGGTTTCGATGGCCTTCTGCGGATCCTTTTCACCCGGCAGCTCGATGATGATACGGTTCGCCCCTTCACGCTGGATGATCGGTTCCGTCAGACCCATTTCATTGACACGCTTCTGCATGATATTGATGACCTGCATGATCGCCTCATTGGTGACCTTATTTTCTTCGGTATCCTCCGCCTGCATGACGATATGCGTGCCGCCCTGCAAGTCAAGGCCCTGACGGATATGCCCGGCCAGCCAGCCTACGCTCGCAAGGAAAATCCCGATAATGGCCGCGATAACGACCCAGAATCGGATGAGCGCACCGCTTCTGACGCTGCTGTTCCTTTTCTTTTCCAAAACTTCAACCTCTTTTCGTGATGATACTTCGTTTCTCTGTAATGATACCGGCCATGCACTGGTCGAAGGGCTCTTCCGGGAGGAAATCTACGACTTGGAAATCCCACAGAGTCATGATCCTTTTTTTATAAGAGATCTTTGCCAGATACCTGTCATAGTATCCGGCTCCCATCCCCAGGCGCGCGCCGCTCTCTGTCCCCGCAGTACCCGGTACGAGGACAAGATCAAGCATGTCCGGTGCTATGGCTTCATAGCCCTTGGGCAGATCCCTAAGGCCATACGGCCCTTGGATGAAATGCTCCATATCCATGAGCCGTCCCGCCTCCATCTGCTTTCCCGGCAGACATACAGGGATGTAGATCTCTTTCCCATCAGAAAGAGCGCGGCGGATGAAAAGATCGAGATCGGCTTCTCCCTTCATGGAAAGATATGCCATGATGCGATGGGCTTTCTGATACACAGCTGACCCGCAGATCCGATCCGCCAGAGCAAGGCTCATAGCTTCCATGTCAGTAGCAGAAAGAGCCCGCCGTAAGGCGAGCATCTTCTGGCGGATTTCCTTCTTCCGTGTCACGGAAGGAGTATCCGTCTCTATCATTTCTTTTCCTCTTTTTTGTCTTTAGAAGCGTCTTTATCTTCGACCTCGACGACTTCCTCGACCACTTCCGTGCCGGCATCCTTCGGATCATCCACTTCGACGACCTCTTCCACCACTTCGGTTTCCGGTTCGTCTTTGTGTTTGGTCTGATTCATGACCTGTTCTTCCGAAGCAGCACCAAGGGCAGCTGCACCGGCTTTCTTGGCGGTCTCTTCGTCGATGAGCTTCACATCACCGTGCTGAATAGCGGTCTTTTCTACTTTGATGATGACCTTCGGTGCGATCTCCAGCTCTACGTATTTGTCACGCAATACTTTGATCGTCCCGTGAATGCCTCCAGCCGTTACTACATGATCCCCTTTTCTCAGGGACATCAGGAAACGACCTCTTTCCACCTTCAGCTTCTGCTGCGGGCGATACATGAAGAAATACATAATACCGACCAGCACCAGAAATGGCCATGCCAGACTGACGAAATTCATTACCTGTTCCATTTGATTCACCTCCGTCAAATCATATAGTATTTATTTTACCATACTTTGATGATTGTTGTCTGTAGTTATTTTCTAATTATGTGTCAAAATGTTGTAAAGGGAGCCGGACTCACCGATGATAGCCCGCCATGAAGCTCTCTCTGAACTCCGTGAAGTTTCCATCTATGATCGCCTGTCGCATATCACGCATAAACTGGAGCAGGAAGAAAAGATTGTGTATCGTCACGAGGCGGAAGGCGAGAAGCTCTTCCGACTTGTAGAGATGACGGATGTATGCACGGCTGTAGTGCTGACAGGTGTAACACCCGCAGCCCTCCTCGAGCGGTGCCCAGTCCTTCTCATACTTCTTGTTCTTCATATTCATGCGGCCGGAATGCACCATGGCCATGCCATTTCTGGCAACACGCGTCGGGAAGACGCAGTCGAACATGTCGATGCCGCGAGCCACGCCTTCGACGAGGCAGTCCGGCGTGCCGACACCCATGAGGTATCTGGCTTTATTCACAGGCAGGAACTGGGTGGTGTACTCCAGAATGTCATACATGAGGTCATGCGGCTCACCGACTGAGAGCCCGCCGATCGCCATGCCGTCAAAGGGCATAGAGGAAATCTCGAGTGCGCTTCTCTTCCGAAGATCCTTGTACATACCGCCCTGCACGATACCGAACATGCCGCGATCCGTGCGGGTATGCGCTTTGATACAGCGCTCTGCCCAGCGCGTCGTGCGCGCTGTGGAATGGTCGGCGTACTCATAGTCTGCCGGATAGGGGATGCATTCATCGAAAGCCATGGCGATATCGCTCCCCAGATCCTCCTGCGCATGAATGGAAACCTCCGGAGAGAGGAACTGCTTTGATCCATCGAGGAAGGAGCGAAAGTGCACGCCCTCCTCCGTGATCTTGCGCATAGCGCCCAGAGAGAAGACCTGAAAGCCGCCGCTGTCCGTCAGTATTCCCTTCGGCCAGTTCATGAAACGATGCAGCTCGCCAGCCTCTTTGATCAGCTCCGTGCCGGGACGCAGGAACAGGTGGTAGGTATTCGAGAGGATGATCTGCGCGCCCATGTCTTCGAGTTCTTCGGGTGTGACAGTCTTGACTGTCGCCTGTGTGCCGACCGGCATAAACATCGGCGTTTTGAACGTGCCATGAGGCGTGTGCAGGAGCCCTGCCCGCGCACCGGTCTTCTTGTCTTCGGCAACCAGTTCGTAGTTAATAACCATAGTTTGTAGATCCTTATGATGTCTAAAAGATAGTTGATTAAATTCAGCGTTTCCTTAACGCAAAAACATGGCATCCCCAGTATTCTGAATGAATGCAGTTTCGTTACAAATGTACACTGAAATAATACCATACATCATATTCAAGTTTCTAGCCCCCCGAATTTTTCATGTGTTCAACAGCCCTGAACTCTGAAAACTGTAATATCCAGCATCGCCAATAATAACATGATCGGCAATATGAACATCAATCGCTTTTGCCGCGTTTACAAACGATTTAGTTAGCTTTTTGTCAACATCGGATGGATCGGTCTGCCCACTTGGGTGATTATGAACGAGAATAATTGAAACAGCCTTGTAGCGTAATGCCCATCTTAAAGTTTCAGCTAAATCTATTGTAGCTCCGCTAATGCTTCCAATGGATATTTCCTTGTACCCAAGCAGATGGAAACTTGTGTTCATAAAGCATGCAATAAAATGCTCCTGATTCTCGTGTCGGAGACTTTCGTAAAAGTACCTGAACACCTTTTCAGAATCATTTAGCTTAGGCGCATCTCGTTTGTTTTTCAGGCTCGCCAGTCTTCTTCCAAGCTCAATAGATGCACACAGTCTAATAGCTTTCGCCTTCCCAATGCCTGGAATGGAAAGCAGGTCATGGTAGTCAACATCCTCAATCAGGCACCGACTACCATCTCCACCAACATACGTCTCCATAAACTCATTGACCGTATGGCTTGATCCATTAATAACGATACTCACAAGGTCGTAAACGCTTGCCAGTTTTGGGGACTTCTCAAAGCGAGAGGTTGCAGTATCGTAATACGTTGCGTTTTCGATCATTTTTTGTGTCTCCCCTCCAAGCACACTTTTCGTGCAGCACAAATTTCCTTTTCCATCAGTTCACTTTTCTTTTATTCTACAGGGTATTTAGCGGCAATTTCAGAAATCATTGCAAGAGCTTTTTTCTCGTCCACAATGTCGCGATACTTACAATATACTTCAATAAGTTTATTCATGGCAGGACACTTCCAGCTATTGTGGGTTTCCTGTCTTTCTACATATGCCATTTCAGCTGCGTCTTTAATCATTTCCATTGCTTTTTCTTCAGTCATTTTTGTTTCCTCCGTTTTTCTTTGACTTCCAAGAGATTTCTTTGTTTTTCTCTATCTCTCTTATGTATATATCATACCACATTTCCTCATTTG
>ERZ1023899.35-NODE-35-length-28577-cov-9.043195_pt1 | contig 28577 bp, 20 predicted proteins | sample MGYA00380400_ERZ1023899 | MGnify/ENA primary metagenome ERZ1023899 (study PRJEB33179, sample SAMN07448996) | human gut metagenome | biome: Human-gut; feature: Human associated habitat; material: Faeces | host: Homo sapiens | place: India: Bhopal | collected...
CCTGCAAGGAGTGCACCAGCCGCCCCAGAACAGCAGCATTACGACCTTGCCCTTCTGATCTGCCAGTTTGAACGAGCCGCCAGCGAACCTCTTCCCGGTGAAGTCAGCCGCCTTGTCACCCTCCTTGAGGATGGTGGTCTCTCGCTTGATCTTCTCAAGCTCCTGTGCCTCCTGGTCTGCGGATCTGTTTTTGTTCTGCGCCCCTGCTGATAATGAAATGCCAAGCGTCAGCATCGCAATCGCAACAATTGTAATCGTCTTTCTCATATTCATGAATATATTTGCGCAATTTAGCGAATATTTGTGATTATTCAATAGTTGTGTCGGAATTTGGTTTATTCTGAAAATGATTATATTTGCGCCCATTGTATTAACGAACTAACTGATGAGTAGAAAAGTCATGTCTTTGCTGGCGGCCACGGCGTTGTCAGCGTTGCTGCTCTCCTGCGGGAAGGAGGAAGTCAGCGTGGAATATGTCCACACGTCTTATGAAAAATCGGATTTCCCTGAGACGATCTCATTCAACGGCGGAATCTTCAAGTTCTCGTTCAAGGCTGACACCGTGAAACTGACAAGGGCAAGCGAACCTATTTACCTTGCATGGAAGTACAGGGTGAATGTCGGTGAAGCTACCGGAGAGCCTGTTGAGATCACGTCCAAGACCGATGCGGTTGAGATTTCCGTTCCGGCCAACTACACCGAGAACTCCAGGACAATCACGGTCGAGGCCGCGTTCACCCCGGCTCCGGAGAACTATGATGATGAGCCTTCCACAGATGTTGTCTGGAAGGAGGTCGCTTCGGCCACTCAGGACGCGGCTCTTGTGCTGATCGAGGATTTCTACTGGGCTAAAGGCAACATCACCCTGAAGGACGGCAAGTTTGCGATAGCCGAGAATATGTCCGACGCTGGACTGTACTTCAAGAAAGGTAGCAGTTATGGTGTCAACTCGGAGCCGGACACCTATGACGGTCTGGCTTACACTCCGTCCCGCGTCAAGATTGATCTTGCAGCGATTCCGGAGAATGATCCGGCCGATGATCCTTGCGCGAAAGTCGATCCGGGGCTCAGGCTTCCTACCTACGAGGAGGCTTATTACCTTTACTATCAAGAGGATCTTGACAAAGAACACACATTGAATGGTGTCAAAGGTGTCGGCTTCAAGAATTGTGACTACTTCCTGCCTTACGCCGGGACGATGTCCAAGACGGACGGGACGATCTCGATGAAGAATTCCTATGGCGCTTACTGGCTTGATGGCGAGAGCTACGAGGGTGACCGTTCGGTTTATGTGATAAGTGATGAATATTCAATGATCTACTACGACCTGTCCAACACGAATCTGGCGTCGGTGCGCTGCGTGAAGAACATCAAGCAGCCGAGTCTTGTGTCATATTCCCCGAAGACCCTTGATAGTTACAAGGAGTTTAATCTTGAGGTTGTTACCAATCCGGGTGAGTTCGCACTCTACAAGGTTGAACTTTTGTCTGACATCGGTGACGTGTCCGAGATTAGTTGCACTCCTAAGGTGACGACGGTGACTTTCAAGAATATGGAGACGAACACGAGCAAAAAGGACAAGACTTGGAAGATCTTCATCAACGGCAAGTACACCGGTGAGTCATTCGTCCAGCCGGCTATCACTAACTATGCTTTCTATGCCGGTCACTCACCGGCCAAGCACGATCACACCGCGTTCGATCTTAAAGTCAAAGTTGACACGGATCTTAGTGATGTCCCAGTCGAGGTTAAGAGTAATGACGGTTTATCGATGACAGAGAGTGCCTCAAAGTCTGATCCTGCCGTTTGTTTCTCTATTCCTGAGAACACAAGCTGCACAGACGATCGTGTACTCTCTATTTATGTAAACGGTGAGAACACCGGCAAGACTGTGGTTCAGGCCGCGGCTCCTAATCCGGATGGATTCTCTGTGATTTGGAGTCCTGGTTACCTGACTGTGAAGGACGGGGCCTATGCATTCGCCGGACCTAAGGAGGTCGGAATGTTCTTCAAGTGGAAGAGCCGCTACGGTGTGGATCTCGGGCAGGAGATGAAAAGCTCGCTCAAGTATTCAGGTAAGGCCTATGGCCCTGAAGAGACCACGATTGCGTATGCTGACATCAAGCCTGATGAGGTGGATCCTTGCTCCTTAGTCCTTCCTGCCAATACATGGAGACTACCTACTACTGAGGAATTCTTGAATCTCACTAAGGGTGGCAGCAAGGAGTGGAAGACAGAGTCCTATCGTATGTGTTCTGACGGAGAGCAGAATGTCTACCTTGCGGCTTCCGGTCAATTAAACAAGACTGGTACTGGCGTATCCCTGCCAAAAAGAATATTTGTATGGACTGGAGATGCCGGGGCGAAGGCGGATAACGGCAAGTTCTTGCTCTGGTACTTCACCTCAGAGGCGGCAGAGGCAAAAGTTACAGACAATGGTATAAACAAAAACCAAGGCCTTCAGGTCCGCTGCGTAAGGGACAAATAATAATCTTGATGAATAAGAAGGAGCCGGCCGGGAGTGATCCGAACCGGCTCTTTTTCGATTAATTACCTTTCCAAAAAGAAAAGAGGCCAACTTGAAGCCAGCCTCTTCTCCCTTTATTCATTCAGTCCGGCGGAACGCTTATTCCGAATATTCCGCGAAATCGGATTTCGAGGCTCCGCAGACCGGGCATTTCCAGTCCTTAGGGATGTCTTTGAACGGGGTTCCGGGCTTTATGCCACCGTCAGGATCGCCCTCGGCCGGGTCATAGATCCAGCCACAGCGCAGGCATTCGTACTTTTTTGAGTCACTTGCCATAACAGTTATAGTTTTAGTGCAACATTAATGGTGCGCCACCGCGGCGCACCTGCACCTAAATCCTGCAAAAACTATTCCATCAATTTCTTGTATTTGAACCTCTTAGGCTCTGTGTTGCCGAGACGGGCCTTGCGGTTCTCCTCGTACTCGGCGTAGTTGCCCTCGAAGAACACCACGTTGGAGTCACCCTCGTAAGCGAGGATGTGTGTGGCGATCCTGTCCAGGAACCAACGGTCGTGGCTGATCACGACGGCGCATCCGGCGAAGTTTTCCAGACCGTCCTCCAGGGCGCGGATCGTGTTCACGTCCACGTCGTTCGTCGGCTCGTCCAGAAGCAGCACGTTGCCTTCGTCCTTGAGGGTCAGCGCAAGGTGAAGCCTGTTCCTCTCGCCTCCGGAAAGGACTCCGCAGAGTTTCTCCTGATCTGAACCGCTGAAATTGAACCTCGACACCCAGGCGCGGGCGTTGATGTCCTTGTTGCCGAGCCTTACCCACTCGGAGTTCCCGGCTATGGTCTCGAACACTGTCTTGTCCGGATCGATGCTCCTGTGCTGCTGGTCCACATAGGAGATCTTCACGGTCTCTCCGATGTCTATAGAGCCTGTGTCCGGTTTCTCGATGCCCATGATGAGCCTGAACAGCGTGGTCTTGCCTGCGCCGTTAGGGCCGATCACGCCCACGATTCCCGCAGGCGGAAGCGCGAACGAAAGATGCTCGAAGAGAATCTTGTCCCCGTAGGCCTTGGACACGTCCTTGAACTCGATGACCTTGTTACCGAGACGCGGTCCGTTAGGAATGTATATTTCCAGATTTGCCTCCTTCTCCTTGGCGTCGGCCGAGGCCAGTTTCTCGTAGGCGCCCAGACGGGCTTTCTGCTTGGCCTGACGGGCCTTGGGAGCCATGCGCACCCACTCCAACTCGTGCTGGAGGGTCTTGCGCCTCTTGCTCTCCTGCTTCTCCTCCATCTCCAGCCTCTTGGTCTTCTGCTCCAGCCATGAGCTGTAGTTGCCCTTCCACGGAATGCCCTCTCCTCTGTCCAGCTCAAGGATCCAGCCGGCCACGTTGTCGAGGAAATAACGGTCGTGGGTAACGGCGATTACCGTGCCCTTGTACTGCCTCAGGTGCGCCTCAAGCCACTGGATGCTCTCTGTGTCGAGGTGGTTGGTAGGCTCGTCAAGAAGCAGCACGTCCGGCTCGCGCAGAAGCAGGCGGCACAGGGCCACACGGCGGCGCTCGCCACCGGAAAGGGTGGAGATCTTCGCGTCAGGCGGAGGGCAGTTCAGAGCGTCCATAGCCCTTTCGAGCTTGGCGTCTATCTCCCAGCCGCCGAGATGTTCGATCTTTTCTGACAACTCGCCCTGACGCTCTATGAGAGCGTTCATCTGGTCGTCGTCCATCGGCTCCATGAACTTGAGGGAGATCTCGTTATATTCATTGAGGACATCCATGACCTCCTGGACTCCTTCCTGCACGACCTCTATGACTGTCTTGTCGGGATCCATCTGAGGCTCCTGCTCAAGGTAGCCAACCGAATAGCCAGGCGCCCAGACCACCTCGCCACGGTAGGATTTCTCCACGCCTGCGATGATCTTCATCAGGGTCGATTTACCGGAGCCGTTCAGGCCGATGATGCCGATTTTCGCTCCGTAGAAGAAAGAAAGGTAGATGTCCTTGAGAATAACCTTGTTGTTGTGCGGGAGGACCTTGCCCACACCGTTCATCGAGAAAATTATCTTTTCGTCCGCCATTTCGTTGGTAGATGTTTAAATTGTTTTCTATGAATATGTTAATGTCGCTTTCGGCCGTCTTTGCGGATGAAGTCTCCGACAAAGGCGGCCAAACGGTTCAATACTAATAGCTTCCCCCTCCGATGAATCCGCGAAGCAGCGATGTCGGCGGGATCTCCTTGTCTGAGACCGGCACGAAGTAGTGCAGGAATTTCAGCAGCCTGTGCGCTTCGCTGTACTCCGGACAGTTCTTCGGCACGGTGGCGAGGATCCTCTCGGCGTGGGTGCGCAGCACAGCGAACTCCACGAGGTATGCCGAGTTGAACAGCACGTCGGCGTTCTCCTGGAACGGATATATCCACTTGACCTCGGCCCTGCGCACGTTCGGCCAGTTAGCGATCGACTCCCGTGCCGTAAACGCTCCCTTGAGGTAATCCCTCACGATCCTCCGCAGCAAGCGGTTGTCGCTCGTCGGAATGCAGTTGTGGCAGTCCAGCGAGATGGAAGTTATTGTGTTTATGAATATCCTGAATTTCTCCTTGTCCGGGACTTTCTCGGTCAGCCGAGGATTCAGAGCGTGCAGACCTTCGATCAGCAGCACGGACCTTTCACCCAGCTTGAGGTTCTTGCCGTTGAACTCTCTGCGGCCGGTCACGAAATTATATTCAGGAACCTCTACTTCCTCTCCGTTAAGTAGTTTGACGAGGTCTTTCTGGAGATATTCGTGGTCCACGGTGTCGAAGTTGTCGAAGTCGTATGATCCGTCCGGGAGTTTCGGAGTATCGACTCGGTTGACGAAATAGTCGTCGGTCGAGAATGATATCGGATGCAGTCCGCAGGCCTTCAGCTGCACGCTCAGCCTTTTGCAGACCGTGCTCTTACCGCTGCTGCTCGGTCCGGTGATCAGGACCAGCTTCAAAGGATTCTCCGGATCGTTGTGCCGTCTTTCGATCTCTTCGGCGATCTGGACGATCTTCTTCTCCTGCAATGCCTCGGAGATCTGGATAAGGTCGGAGGCGTTGCCTTTGAGGATGGACTCGTTGACATCCCCGACGTTGGAAAGCCCCATAATCCAGTTCCATTTGTGCGTCTCGGCGAACACCTCGAAAGTCTTAGGCTCCTCGTGAAGCGGAGCCAGATCCTCTGGATGGTGGCGGTCAGGGACGCGCAGCAATATTCCTCCGTGGCAGAGCTTCACGCCGAAAGTCTTGAGGTAGCCTGTGCTCGGCACAAGCTCATCATAATAGTAGTCAGTCACATCGCCAAGCGAGTAGCAGGTGATGTAAACCTCGCCGCACGTCTCCAGCAGCTTCACCTTGTCGAGGTCGCCGGATTCCTTGAATATCTTGATGGCCTCCTCGATCTGGAGTTCCTTGCGTTTGAACGGAATATTCTCGTCCACGAGTTCCCTCATCCTCGCGCCGATCGCCTCCACATCCTCCTCAGTCAGAAAAGAACCATCGTTCTTGTAAACCGAGCAGAAATAGCCCTTGGAAATCGGTCTGCGGATTGTCATCCTGCTTTCCGGGAACAGATCCCTTGTGGCCTTGTACAGAAGGAAGCAGAGCGAACGGCTGTAGAAATTGCGGCCGATGTACGTCCTGTAGTCCAGAAACTCCACGTCACGGTTGTGGAAAACCCTGAATCTCAGCCCTTCCGCCACGTTGTTCACCTTGGCGGCCAGTATGTCGTACGGCTTGTCGAACTCGAACTGTGGAGCGATGTCCAGCAGGGGAGTCCCTTCAAGGAACTCTTTGTATGTTCCGGTGTTTTTGCAGTAAATCCTTACCATAAGTAATCGTTAAACAATAATTTGCTTCACCTTAGGCAATCTTTTCGGTCTATATTTCTTTTCTCCTCAGTCATGTGCCACCGGCACACTCCTTCTTCCAAAAGAAATCCATCCTCGAAAATCTTTGCCAAATCTGCGGCAACTTATTGTTTGCCGCTTACCAATTGATGCGGTTATTGACAAAGATACGAACAAAAATCCTCTCCGGCAAAAGCGTTTTCCGGAAGTCTTGTCATGGTCGGATGAATATTCCTTGAATAATTTGTGAATATTCTTCTTTTCGTCCCCGGCCATTGTCGGAAGTTGCGCGGAAAATGTTAACTTTGTGGGCTTTTGGAAATATTCAATAGGTATAATAATGAAAAATGCAATCGTTTTCGCGGCAGCTGCCACGCTGCTTTCCGTCGGAGCCTTCGCCCAGGACAACCTGAAGAAGGTGAATGATGTGATCGAGCCGCTTCCGGCCGGAAGTGTGACATTCAACGGCTACTTCGCCGATGACATCCAAAACTCCATCGACCACTGGGTCAACGGAGTGATGCCTTACGACAAGGTCATCGACTATTTCATCAAGGGACGTCCGCAGTTCGCTCTCGGCGAGATGCCGGGAAAGTGCATCCGTACAAACTCTCTGCTTTACCGCTACAACGGAGATCCTAAGCTCAAGGAACTGACCAAGAGCCTCGTTTACAAGCTCATGGCCACCGAGAAGAGCAACGGCAGCATAAGCTGCACCGCCGTGGATGACCAGCCTGGCAACCGTGACGGTGACATCTGGGAGAGAAAATACGTAATGCTTGGCCTGCTTCAGTACTACACTGACGTCGAGCAGGATCCGAGAGTCCTCTCCGCCCTTGAGAAAGAGGCCAGGAGCGTGATCGACCAGGTCGGTCCGGCACCTAAGAAGAGCATCACCGAACTCGGTTGGAGTTCCACAAAAATTGAATCATCCTCTATCCTCGAACCGATGGTTAAGCTTTACTTCATCACCGGCAAAAAGGAATATCTCGACTTCGCTGAATATATCGTCACAACCGGCGCGTCCAAGGGCAGCAATATATTCCAGCAGGTCTATGAGGGCACTCACCTCTACGAGGTCGGCAAGCCTTACCCTAAGGCCTACGAGATGACTTCCGTCTGGGAGGGACTCGCTGAATATTACCGCGCGACCGGTGACCCGAGGTGGAAGGTATGCCTTGACAACTTCTTCAACGATGTGATAGAGAACGAGATCACCATCATCGGCAACGCTGGTTCTGATGTTTACTGGCCAAGACTCAACGGAGAGGGATGGAGTAACACTGCCGTGGAGCAGACCAATCCGAACATCAAGAGAATGATGGAGACCTGCGTAGGTGTGACCTGGATGAAATATTGCTCTCAGTATCTTCGTCTTACGGGTGATCCTACAGCGGTTGACTACATTGAGAAATACGCCTACAACGGCCTTCTGGGCGCGATGAAGCCTGACGGAAAAAGCTTCAGCTACGTGAACCTTCTGAACGGCGCGAAGGTCACAAACAGCGGTTGGGGGACCAATATCGACGGCCAGCCTGTGACCTGCTGCAACCTCAGCGGCCCTTGCGGACTGTCATACCTTCCGTACATCGCCGCGATGCAGTCAAAGGAAGGCCCGGTCATCAACCTCTACAACGCCGGAACCGTGACCGCCAAGACAGCGAAAGGCAATGAGGTCAAGCTTGGAATCGTCACTGAATATCCTCGCGCGAATGAGGTGCGTATCTCCGTTGACCCGGCCGCGAAGGAAAAATTCACTGTGAAACTGCATATTCCGTCCTGGAGCGAGCAGACTTACGTTGCTGTCAACGGCAAGTATGTCGGCAAGGTGGAGGCCGGAAAGTATCTCAATCTGGAGCGCAAGTGGCAGGCTGGTGACAGCATCTACATCATCTTCGACATGAAGGCCAAGCTCATCAAGGCTTCCGAGAACGGACGCAACCCTGAGGGCAAGTTCTTCCAGGCCGTGCAGTGGGGACCGCTTGTCCTCGCCCGTGATGAGAACATTGATCCTGACTACAACAAGCCTGTTCAGATCATCGCAGACGCCAACGGTGAGGTGAAGGTCAAGATTGTTGACGCTGAGCGTCCTGGCACCAGAATGCAGTTCCTCGTTCCTACCACCGAAGGAGACATCAAGATGGTTGACTACTCATCGGTTGACTGCTGGAAAGGAAAGCACATCCAGACCTGGCTTCCGACCATCCGTTAACATCCCTTTATTGTAAACATCTCGTAAAGAGCATAATCACTCCGACAGGCTCAGTGACCAACCATCCGGTCTCCGGGCCTGTTTCTTTTGTCCTGTCACAGAACTTTCCCCATCGGTCACTGAGCTTGTCGAAGTGACCTCCCAGCCCATTCTCCCTCTGGTCACTGAGCCTGTCGAAGTGACAGCCACTCTCCAAGAATCCCAGTCAAATAAGTCCATATAAAAAATTGCAGCTCAGGGGTGTAAATAGTTGAAAAAAGTCTTGCATATTATAGACGTATCTTACGCTATTGTTAGAAACAATTAAACTACAGTCAGCGTCTTCCGCGTAGATGGTGCGCTAAAGTTTAGCCGGTTGTGACAGGCTGAGGATTGGGCTCCGCGTTTATGGTATCTGCTCCCTAAAACAATGTTATTAAACCGCCGGTCAGGAGTCTCCGGTCAGTTCGTTAGTTTCTATGAAAAAGGTAAATGAAGTTCGTGACTATGTAAGACCGGAGGTCGAGGAGATTGACCTTGCGCTGTCATCTGTCCTCTGCGGCAGCGGTGAAGTGTATGGCTCCGGCCAGGATTCAAACGGCGAAGATTGGGGATCAGGTGATGAATAATCGCTTAAAATTCAAATCCATATTATGAAAAAACAAATGATGGCCGCCATGTGTGCCCTAGCAGTACTGGCGGCATGCTCCGAAACATCAGAGGAGCTGGTTCCGGAGGTTAAAGGCGAGGGTGTCTATGCCACAATAGAGCAGCCGGTGTCAGTTGACACGAAAAGTCTGGCCTATGAGAACGGCAAGCTAGTGTTCACTTGGGCCGAGGGCGAGAAGGTTGTGGTGTTCGGAAATAAGGACGCGGCTTCCTTTAATTCCTTGACCTCGGGGGAGACGTCCACCAAACTCGAAAGCGAGGGCTTCACCTTGAAAGACAACGTTAACTATTACGCATGCCTACCGGCATACACAATACCTGCCGCGACACAAAGCACTTCAGTTCCTGTCACTTTTATGGGACAGAGACAGACAGCCAACGGCAACAGCGATCACCTGAAGTCATTCGACTATGCATGTGCGTCCGCCACCAAGGCAGAAGGTAAGAACACCATAAGTTTCGAGCTTAAGAACCAAGTGGCGTGGATTGTCCTTGATCACACCTTCACTGATGCGACGAACAATGTGACCTCTGTCACGATTAACGCAGACGAAGCCCTGTTTGTCACAAAAGGCACTCTTGATGTGACCACCTCTACCATAACCGAAGGCACAAAAGACCGCAAGATCACCCTGAATCTTGGAGAGGAAGGCGGAAACGGCCTTTCCTTCGCAGCAGGTGAGACCTTCCGTGGATTCTTCACATTGAATCCGGTTGACCTTTCCGGGAAGACGCTTACTTTCACCGCCACCACAAAGAGCGGTGAGACCGTAGCGCTTGGCACATTCACTAAGGTAAGCGCCAACCTCACGAAGAATCTTGCGGTCCGTATCCAGACTTCTGGTTCGGCTAAGGTCGCCACTGTTGATGGAAAAGAATATTCCACATTGAGCGCCGCTTTGGCTGCGGCTTCTGAAGGAGCGACAATCAGCGTTGTCTCCGATGTCACAACCGAGAAGGTTTTGATTGACAAGAGCGTGACTTTCGATCTTGGCGGCAACACCGTGACGGCTGACGATGATGTCTTCTATATCGCCGAGGATGGCCTTACCGTTAATTTCAAGAACGGAAACATCGTGTCGACAAAGTATGGCGGACTCTTCTTCAAGCAGGGACGCCAGAATGAGCACATCACGTTCGACAACTGCAACATCACCGGTGTGGAGGGCGCGATTGCCACAAGCACATTGACAGGTTCAACCATCACAATTAATGGTGGTACGTTCACTTCGTCCAACAATGCTGTCATCCTGACAAACGGTAATAAGCGGATGTACCCTTATGATGAGACGAACACTGCTCTGCGCGAGAATCCGAACACCATCACCATCAACGGCGGTACCTTCAAGGGACAGATGTCTGATGAGGCATACAATGTCAGAAATTCGATTGCCTGCGGAATCTATGCGGCATGAAAGGACATCATTATCGTCAACGACGGTACATTTGAGATCGAGAGAGGTGTAGGTGTCCTCTGCCGTGGCGGCAAGGTGACCATCAAGGGTGGTACGTTCACCACAACTGATCCTGATACTAAGAAAGGATGCGTAGGCGACAGCCGCATTGTAGCTCCATGCCAGACGGTTTATGTTGATAAAGCGTCCCAATATCCGGATTATGAGAACGCCACAATAGAAATCTCCGGCGGCAAGTTCTCCGATGACTCCTGCAAGGATTATTTGGCTGAAGGGTATGGTATAGGACGGACATACATTGAATCTAAAAATGTTTGGTATACTGAGGTGGCCGAGGCTGTATCTGAATATGATGGAATGAAGTATTCTTCACTTCAAACTGCGATTGAAGCTTCTGAAGATGCCACTAAGGAGATTACCATTCTCAAAGACATGGAAGTTTCGCAACTGACGGTATATTCAGAAAATAAGGTTACCATCAATCTGAATGGTAAGAATGTGAATATTACAGGATATGAACCAAACTGCACAGGAGTCAACATAGATGGAGGATCGTTGACAATTAAAGGTTCTGGTTCATTTGGAGATTCCGCTCAGAAGAATGTTAACCCTCTGTTCTATGTTAATGTCGGTGCTTCTTTGACTATAGAAGGTGATGCTTCATATTATAGTGCTAATGTATGTGCTTATGCATATCATTGGAATTCTGAAATCTATATTAATGGTGGTAAATGGTATGGAAGCGAGACATATACCCTTAATAAGTATAATACTAACCAAGAGGCCATTATTTCTGTAACCGGTGGTGAGTTCTACAAGTACAATCCTGCCGCGTCACATTCCGAGAATCCTGTCGCCAATTTCGTTGCCGATGGTTATGGCGTGGTAAAAGACGGTGATTGGTACAGGGTTGTAAAAGCCACTGAGGTCACGGATGAGGCAAGTTTGAAAAAAGCGATAACCAGTTCAAAAACAGCACCTGTATTGGTGAATAGCACAATAGAATTGGAAAGCTCATACCTTTCTTTGACGAATGGATATAATCTTGTTGTAGGTGAAAAAGGAAAAATAACTCCATCTTCATCATATAGGTCAGATGTTGGGGAAACAATTTCTACTGCCAATAAGACTGGAACTGTTAATATAAGCGGTAGTGGAAGTATAGAAGGTCCTTCTAATAGTACTGATGGAAGTGGGGCTTGTGCAATCGAAATTATGGGAAGCAACACAAGCTCAACTAAATTGACAGTGAATATTTATGGTAATTTAACTGTTAAAGGTGGTAGCGGTGGTGAGGCTAATAATGCAGTAACCATTATCAATGGAATAGCTAATATCTATGGCGGTTATTTTTATGCCGGTTTGGATAAGAATAACGATCCTTCTGAAAAAGTGGCAGTTATTTACTTGAGACCGGAATGGAAACAGAATGCTACCTTGAATATTTATGATGGTGTGTTTGAATGTGCAGGAGATCCTGCATTCTTGATAAATTGTCTTGATAGCTCAGTGGATGCTAATAAATGTACCATAAATGTCACAGGTGGAGTATTCGTAGGTTTTGATCCATCGAATAGTGTTGCTGATAAGATTAATGGTAAGAATGCCAACTGGGTTCCAGATGGCTATGTGTCCAAAGAGATTACATACAACGGCAAACAGGCTTGGGAGGTTACCAAGGCTGAATAGGTGATTTAAACCCTATTATATTCATAATTAAGCATTATTAAGGCTGGCTCCTTCGGGAACCAGCCTTTTTCTCAAATAATGTAACCGACAGATTCGCTGAGTTCTCCTGAATACTTCGTCTGGTTGGTACACCAGAAGCCCGTTTCCTGTACCAACGGCATGTCATAGTCCGTTTGGTACACCAGAAGCGCATTTCCTGTACCAATGATGAGTCACAATATATTAGAAAAGCCTTCTCGCTATATTATGCTAGACTAATCTTGAAAGGTGCTATACAAACAAATCAAAACATCTTCTCGAAAAATCGCGTTTCGTTAAAATCTGTAGCCGATACCGAAACGGCCTCCGAGAACCATGGAGCCGAAGGCGCATTCTATTATGCCATAGACGGATTTGTAGGAGATTTGATAGCCAAGAGGAAGTACCTCGTAGGCTGGAAGCAATTTTGGCATGCTGTGGCCTTGATCATTGCCATGTCTGTAGGTAGCTCCGGCCGCTATACCAGCATAGACACTGAACGGAGGCTTTTCGTAAAAGGTGAATCTGACTTGACCCGCAAGAGAAAAGTCGGAAAACTCTTTTTTTCCGATCGTTCTATGAGTTTTCGGGTCGATCAAGTCTCCCCACAAGGTGTAGTACCCTAGCTTTCCTCCGACTTTCAACCATTTCTTAAGTATAATGTTGGCATCCATAGACACTTCAGGAAACATCCCGGTTGAATAGTACGGTTCGTAGAAATAGTATAAGTCATGATTATGTCGTACCGTCGAATTCGGAAACTCCTTGGATGAAACCAGTGCGCCAGGTACAATGCCGACTGTCAGGTTCACTTCGTATCTGGCCTCTTTCAGAAGCGTGCCCTGTGCGCTTGCCTTAAATCCTGTACAAAAAACAAGAAGCGTCGCTAAGGCCGCTCCTGTTACGTTTATCCTCATGATTGATCAGACTAAAGGTGTGACGATGTCTGTCCGGAGCGATTAATACGTTCTGACAAGGCTGTAGTCATCAAGCCCGCCGCGGAGGATCATGACGATCGAATCAATGGCCTTGCCGTCTTTGTACACAAGCATATTCAGTTGCCCCTTGCAGCTGCCCCATGAATATCCCGTGTCCCCGATCGTGTACGTGATAGGCTCTTCCGGCGGGGTGAATTTGCAGGAGTAGCTTTTCTGTTCCGCTCTTTCACCTTCGATTGTGACTTTCCAGCTGTGGAAGTGATTGTAGTCACCTGGCAGCATTCTGGCTGTTATTGTATAGTCGGTAGGGTATGAATCATCGCCGAGGAACCAGTATTCCAGATTCTTGTTGGAGACGATCCACGTGCTGTCTTCCGCCGCTTTCTCAACCTTTACTCCCGGGATTCTGTATGACGGGTCATCCGGTGTCATGACAGAAGTCTTGCTTTGGATGTTGGCCTTTCCGTTGATTTTGTACTCCAGAATCTTGAGGTTGTCAACTATCAGGTTGTTGGCGATGCACATCATGTAATGGCCCATTGAATATGTCACCTCACCATCGCTCCCTGCAAACTCTCTCTCAGCCTTGCTGCATGATGATGCAGCGATAATTGTCGCAGCGATCACTGTCGCGATTGATAAAATTCTTTTCATGATTTCAAGTTTAGAATCTGTAACCTAATCCACCTCTGACTCCGCCCATTCTGGTGCCTACCACAATTTCAAGAGTAGTGTATATTTTATGATCCATCCATTGGAAACCCAATGGAATGCACTCTACGGCAGGGAGAATCTTGGAATATGTTTCTCCGCGGTCTTTCCCGGCCCAGACGGAGGCTCCGGCACCGATTCCGGCGTACATCCTGAACAACTGCCTGTTGATGAATGTGAATTTAGCCTGTCCAAGCAGAGAGTAGTCGTTCAAGGTCTTTTCTCCGATCTTCTTGTAGCCCCGAGGGTCGAACACATTCGCCCACGCTTTGGCGTAGCCCGCGCTGGCTCCGACTTTCAGCCACTTGGTGAGATAGACATTGAAATCCGCTGTGTAGAAGGCTGAAAAGCCAGGATCTCCGGTGTATGTCTCATAGAAATCACTGAGCTCTTTCCTGTAATAATGGCGAGACGGAAACTCATCGCTGTCGTAGGCCATCTGCATCACACCGACCATCAGGTTGGCTTCGTACCTGAACCCTTTGACATCTCCTGAAGATGTCTGCGCGCCGGCCGGCAATGTCATGCCCAAGAGCATCACTCCAGCCGCGCAAAGCGCTTTCAAAACAGTTTTCATAATATCGTTGGTTTAAAATGATTATCTTTGGTTTCGGTCACTGAGCTGTATTACTAGTCGCTGAGCAAATCCTCGGTCGCTGAGCCTGTCGAAGCGACGTTACAAGTTGAAACGATCATGTCGCTTCGACAGGCTCGGTGACCACAGGCTGTCATTGGTAATATTCAGGATAATGCGTCAGGTCTTTGGTCGAGCCGTCACGCAGGCGGATGTACGAATCGAGTTTCCGTTCGCCCTCATGGAGCACGATGACTCTGCTGCCGTTCATTCCGATGTTGTTGTAAACTGTCGCCGCGCCGCTGTACCGCCCGTAGGCCAGCATGATGCCGTAGTAGCCGACAGAGCAGTCATTGTCGTGGTCGTGCCCGCAGAAGACAGCCATCACGTCCCCGCATTCCAGCATCTTGCAGAAAAGGCCCGAGTTGAAATGCGAGGAGCAGATTGTCTCACGGTGGGTGCCGTACGCCTTGAAGTTCAGGTCTTCTCTGTACGCGTAGGCATATTCAGGGAGAGGAATATGCATGAACGCCACGGAAGGAAGCGGCTTTCCGCCGTGTGCTGAGGTGATGGTGCCGCTTGTCTTGCCGTACCATTCAATCTGGTCGGAGTGGGCGTAGTCGTAGTCATAGCTCTTGATGGCTTTCTTGGAAAGCGGCGATTCGCTTCCGGTATCGAAGCACCATACGACAGAGGCGGTCGTGTCCGCTGAGTGAGACTTTACCTCAAGGAAATAATTGCCTTCTCCGTGCAGACCCGGGGTGTCTCCGGCGACGCAAAGCGGTCTGGTCATCGCATCTTTCAAAAGTGCGGCGTTGGTCTGGTCAAACTCCTTGTCGTGGTTGCCGAAGACAATTCCGTAAGGCACACCGAATTTGTCGAGTGTGTCAAGAAGGATCCTGTAGTTCTCAAGAGCAGGCTTGGCATAGACTTGGTCGCCAGTCAGCATGATCAGGTCTGGCTTTTCCGCTGTGATGGCGTTCCTGATGTTCTCCCAGACAAGCGGAGTTGTCTCATTGGAAGGAATTAGATGAGTGTCAGTGAATTGAAGAATCTTGAATTCTCCATCCGAACCGAATCTGAGTATCGGTTTCAACGGTTTCTTAGCGGAAACCGAAACACAGGCGGTGATTGCCATCAATGCGGAAATTAGTCTTTTAATATTCATGATCAATTATTTGGTCGTTGTTTCTCCTATAATTCTGACTGGCCCTATAAGTCCGGCAGGGAGCAGCGGCTCCTCAGGCTTGAAGAACTCCATCTGGGTGTAGGTGATCTTCTTCGTCACACCCGGCTGGACATCCCCGACGAGGCGGTTGTGCCACATATTGATGACCTTGACCTCGATGGTGTTGTCGCCGTTCCTCACTGCCTTGGTGATGTCAACCTTGAACGAGGCGTTCCAGAACACTCCCAGATTCTTTCCGTTCACGGTCACTTCCGCCAGATCTTTCACATCACCTAAATCCAGAATGACGGAATCCTTGCCTCGAATTTCCTTCTTTTTTAACTTGAATATGTTCGAATATGTCACCGCTCCGGAGAAGTACTTGATTCCCGGCTCGGAACTCTCGGTCAAGGATGCGAGTTGATTGAAAGTGGCGGTTTCCGGCGCTCCGCGTCCCTGCTGGAACTTGACTGTCCAAGGAGTGTTGAGCTCCACGATTGTCTCTTCGCTTGTCTCAGGCAGCTCAACTTTCGCCACATCGGTGTTTTCTGTGAATATGACGAAGGCAGACTGGTGCTGTGTCAGGCTCATCTTAACGTTGGTCCTGACGTCAGCCATCTCATAGCTTTCAGGCTCGGTGGAAGCGTCGTCGGCATTCCAGATGACCGGCTTCTTGCCTGTGGTCCTGAACGAGGCCGTGATGTCTTTCGTGTCCTTTGAAAGGTTTGTCACCCAATAGATTTCGCCATCAGAAATGCTTCTGTGGACGAACTTGATGTCCTTGTTGTTTCCGCTTGCTATGCTGAAATCGGGTTTGAGACTCATGGCGGAAAGGACTTTTTCCGCCGGCACTCCTGCCGTTACATTCTTGCGCCCGGAGTTCCAGATGTCTTTCACAAGAGCCTTGAACTCTTCCTCCGTGCCGGTGTTGCCGGCGAGTTTCTGAGGCTTGGCTCCGCAGATCACGACTCCGGCGTCCGCGAACACCTTGATCTTCCGCAGGATGTCGATTGACATGTGTTTCACGTTGGCGTCAAGCATCAGAACCTTGTACTTCATTCCGCTTGGCACAGTGATAAGTCCGTTCTCGGTCTTGACCAGATCACGGATCACGGACGGGCTGAAATAGTCGTAGTTGTAGCCGTAAGGAAGGGCCGGGACTTTCTTGAGCATAATGCCGGTGGCGTTGTTGTCCTCACCGTAGTAGTAGGCGACATCGGCCACGAAACGACCTTGCTGAAGCATATAACAGCTGCGGGACAGATAATCCGTCCATGCCTTCGCCTGGTCGGCCCAGGTCTGGTGACGGTCGAACCATTGGCCGTATTTTCCGAGACCGAGTCCCGGGACCTTGTCGTCAACCGGCTGGTGAGGTGATGTGTGGATCACGAATCGGTTCAGTCCGGCGGCCATCGCTGCATCGGCTGTTGGTTTGAGCACGGCAGGGGAGAAGACCCAGGCCCCGTCCCTGTAGCCGTCGGATGTGAACGACTCCGCGGCGGCGATGTTCTGGCCGTAGATGTGGGCCACGGAGGCGGATTCGCGCACGTCGGCCTCGAAACGAGGATTGAATATGTTTCCGTTCTTGTAGTCCATCCAGAAGGCAGACATAGGAATCTCGGCGTACCTCTTGCAGTCCATTCCGTCGGAGAGGTTGGCGCGGTAGTTCTCGTGGCTTTCCGTGTATCGCTTCATTCCGTAAGGCTTCAGGATCTCGTTCTGGAGGTCGTAGTGATATTCGGAGATCATGTCTCCGATCGTCCTTCTCCAGTCGAACAGGAAACGCTCGGTCTCCTCGGTGTTGTTCAGAACCATTCCTGTCAGTGCTGGCATCCAGCGGAGAAGATCGTAGCCTTTTCTGGCCTTGAACTCTTCGAACATATTCCTGGTCCACGTCTGCGCTCCCGCCTCGTAGCTGTCTGTGAGGAGATATTCAATGCCACCCTTGCCGAGCTTTCCGCCGGAGGCATCGGCATAGGTCTGGAGGTAGTTGTGGAAATATTCAGTGATGGCCTTCGGGTCGAGTTTGTCCACTTCAAGGCCGGTGGCTTCCGGTGAGGCGGGGTGGTTGGTCTTGCCGGTCAGGCTGTAGCCGAAGCGGAATATTCTCCAGTTGCCTTCCGGAGCGTTCCATGTGAGAGTGCCGTCCTTGACGTAAGGTGTGAGATCGACCACATCCTCAAGTCTGGCCGCCTCACTGCTGTACGGAGTGTCCTCCATCCAGAGCAAGCGGTAGAAACTGTTTCCGGCCTTGTCGCCCGCAAGCTGGATCCTGGTGACGGTGGAGAGGGCGAACTGGGCGACTCCAAACTCGCAGTCCTTCTTTCCTTTGTTGTCTTTAAGGCTGAGTCTGAAATATTTGGCTGTGGTCGCCGGGATCGCGTATGTCCTTTGCGCCGTGGCCTGATAGGAAAGGTTGATGCTCTTGAAGTTGACTCCGTCATCGCTGTACTGGAGTTCCTTCGTGTGGACGTAAGGATTCGTGTCCTTCCTGAGTTCGGAGACCACCACGGCCTTGATGGTCTGAGGCTCGGCGAACTCGTACTGGATCCAGCACTTGCCGTTCTTGTCGGCTTTGACGTCGAGGTAGTCTCCGACGCTGTCACCGGTGATCCTTTCAAGCATTTCCTCGCTTGCCGCGTCGCATCCGCTTGAGGTTATTGTTGGGTACAACTCTTTGAGATTGATGTCTTTGTCGCAGAGTCTCACTCCGACAACGGCTATATCCCTGTAGAACTTTTTCCTGAGGAAAACCTGAGATACTCCGTCGAACGAGCCGGTGAAATCCATAAACGGTCCGGTGATGTCGAAGCCCTCCGGGAGTTTCAGGCTGACAGGCTGTCCGCCCTTGATCTCGACCTGTCTCCAGACGAGTTTCTTCATAGCGTCCTCGTCCTTGACCCACGGGCCGCCGGTCTCGCTCCAGCCTGGGGAACTTGCGATGGTCATCTCCATGTCAAGGCTGTCCGCGAGGTTGATGGCGTACTTGAAAGCGTCCTTCCATTCCGGGGTCATATAGATGAGCCTCTTGTCCACAATCTGCGGGGTCTCAAGGCCGGCGTCGAAGTTGTGGAATCCCACGATTCCGGTCTTCTGCATCCACAGAAGGTCTTTCTTGATTCCGTCCTTGGTGATGTTTCCGTTCATCCAGTGCCACCACACCCTCGGGCGGGCGGACTTCGGCGGATTCTGGAACTCCTTGTAGAGATCCTGCCCGGTCGCTGAGCCTGTCGAAGCGCCGGCGGCCACATTTTCTTTACTATGCGCGAAAGCCGCGACCGACAATGTCAGCGCGGCGATCGCAGCAGCAATATTCCGTGATTCCTTAATCATAGATGCTGTTGTTCTTCAAATATTTATAAAATACTACTGTGCAAATATTTATAAAATACTACTGTGCGAGCAGTTCCTTTACGATAGTCGAGATCAAACGGCCGTCAGCCTGTCCTGCCAACTTCTTGGTCGCCGCTCCCATAACCTTGCCCATATCTTTAGGACCGGTCGCTCCGACCTCGGCGACAACCTCTTTAAGAATATTCCTGACCTCGTCCTCGGAAAGTGCCTTCGGCAGGTAGGCTTCCATCACCTTCATCTCGGCGAGTTCTTTCTCGGCGAGTTCCGGACGGTTGCCCTGGGTGTAGAGCTCAGCGGACTCCTTGCGCTGCTTCACGAGCTTCTGGATGATCTTCAGCACGTCAGCGTCTGAGAGTTCGTGTTCCGTTCCTGATGTCTTCGCGAGGAGAATCTCTGACTTGATGCCTCTTGTCGCGTTAAGGCGAGACTCATCGTGAGCCTTCATCGCCTCCATTATGTCCTTCTGGATCTGTTGTTCGAGTGCCATAGTAAAATGTGTTTTTAATGTTCGTTCTACAAATTTACACATTTTACCACCAATTATGTAATCCTTAAAGAATAACTTGGCTATCTTTGAATGTCTTTTCGGTCTATATGTCTTTTCCCATCAGCCATGTGCCACCGGCACACTCCTACCTCCCAAAGGCATCATCCTCTAAAATACCGCCAAATCTTTACCAAGATTATTTCACCTCAAAGAACATTTCAAACTGTTCAAAGCTGCATCTTATTTATTAACGCTTACTACTATGTTTGCGAAGTTTCTTGGAAGCCCTTTTGACTCTGTATGTAGTTTTTTGGCAAATTACTTTTCAATTTCCTAAATTTGGCAAAAATTTGATTTTATGAGACAGATAAGCACAGAAAAGGCTCCTGCCGCCATCGGCCCGTACAGCCAGGCCATCGAGCATAACGGTTTCATCTTCGTTTCCGGCCAGCTTCCTATCGATCCTGCCACCGGTGCGTTCCCGGAAGGGGGAGTGGAGGCCCAGACCCGTCAGTCCCTGACCAATCTCAAGTCAATCCTCGAGCAGGCTGGCTCCGACCTCAACAAAGTCCTGAAGACCACCGTGTTCCTCGCTGACATGAATGATTTCGCCGCGATGAACGGAATCTATTCCGAGTTCTTCAAAGCCCCGTTCCCGGCCCGCTGCGCCTTCGCCGTCAAGACCCTCCCGAAAGGAGCCCTCGTCGAGATCGAGTGCATCGCCGCCGCGGAGTAGCTTCGCTGGAGCGCACAGCCTTTCATCGAGCCAAGATCGCAGATTTGGATTATTATTTCAAGCTGAGACATCACAGTCCAAACGAGCTTTTTCGGAGGGCTTGGCAGATAATGTATTGATTATTAATTAAAAAGGCTTTCTCGTGGTTTCTAAATGATAACCACGAGAAAGTTTATTTTGCACATTATCAAGTATTTAGGTGCCAAGGCGATTCTGGATAATGTGCAGGAACTTCATCGCGTGGCATTGCCTGACACCACATTGGCTGACAAGTTCGTCTAAATATTCCACTAACTTTCCTAATGGGAGATTGATCACCTCGCCGATTGATTTGAACCTGTTGTCCCTGGCCAGATAGTCCGCCATTTTCCGGTATGCCTGACCGGAATGCGGGTCAAAAGGCTCGCTGATCTCGTATTCACTTCCAGTGTTGCTGGCGAATGCTATAAGCATCTTGTCGTAATCGCCATAAAAACTGATGGCCTGGCGGAAATCAACGATTGCATATTCATTGATTATCAGGTCCACCAGTTGTTGTTTTTCTTTTATGGCAAGCGAGTCGAAGAGGTTGTCAAGCACTTCGTATGTCAAAGGTCTTTCGGTCGCATGCAGGTACTTCACTTTGGCCACCGCTCTCCTCAGCCTTCTTGATGCAATGCCTAAATTGACCTTCTCTGAATATGGGTGGTCAGAGTCCGAATATGCCAGAAAGTTCCATCGCCACTCCTCGGCTTTTCCGCAGATGTGATCTTCAACCGGGTTGTTGTTGACGTAAGCCAAAGCTGTCCTAATGGCTTTGTCTCCTTTCTACAGCGACACACCGTAGCTATCGAACAGCACTCCGGAAAGCCCATACCTGCGGTTGTATGATTTGCAGAAGTACGACATCAGTTCCTTGATGAACAGTCTTATAGATTCTTTGTCATCTGTGTCCAGCAGAATGTGAACATGATTGTACATCAGGCATAGTGCCAGCACCTTGACACCATGCCGTCGGGCGATAATACAAAATGATGTGATGAAAAACAGTGAATCTTTGACGTTGTAGAACACAACGAATCCATTCCGCGCCCTTTGGAATATGTGTGCCACAGTGTTTCCCTGATGGCTCCCGCACCTCGACCCTATCATAGTCATTAGTTTAGTAAGTGTTTAAAAGAGCCTCATCATAAGCGATCATCTGAGGCTGGTTCACGGCGACTCATATTCAGTCACTGGTCAATTTAATCGCTTGCAATTTAGACAATTCAACTCAGACTTCAAAATGTAATTTATGTCTTGGCGGATAATCTGTTGATTATCAAGTAAGAGAACTGTTTCGTGGTACATGAAATTGAACCACGAGACAGTCATTATGCTTGATATTCAATCGGTTGAGTGCCACGGCAACACTTGCTTCGTTGGCGTGGCAGATAATGCCTTGATTGTCAATATAATGAAATATCTCGTGGTTCATAAAATTGGACCACGAGATACCTTTTGATGCTCATTATTAGTTGGTTAGGTGCCACGAGAAGAATTCGAGCAGCAGCCGCGCAACGTCAGATGTCGATGTGCCAAGTTCGTGGCTGTGCATCGGCTAAAACAGGCTAAAGCTCCACAGCGTTCAGCTGGGCGAGTGCCTGATGGTAGTCTCGCTCGGCGGCGAGGGTCTGCTCCAGGGCTTCATAGTACTGGTCGGTCTCGACGAGATATTCAATCATCGAGATCTCGCCTCGGGACTGGGCTGTCAGCAGGTAGTCACGGCTGTCGGTCTCGCTTAGGGAGGCGCGCATCAGTTCGGAGTTCTCCTTGAGGCTGGCGGCGCGGTTGTACTGGACCAGAAGGTCGAAATAGAACTGCTGCTCTGCGGCAGCCTTGCGGGATTCTGCGGCGGCGATCTTCGCGCGGGACTGCTTCACTTTGTTGGCGTTGCTCCACAGAGGAATATTCACACCCACTGTCACGCCTCGAAACTTGTCTGATGTCGTGAGCTCGCTCATATAGCCGACGGTCAGTTCAGGTACCCAGGCAGTCTTGTCGATGGACAACTGTTTTTTGCCTACAGTAACCTCCTGACGGACATATTGCAGGACTGGATTTTTCTGCGACGCCGACTCGTACCACGAATCGAAATCGGATGGCAAGTTGTCTGAAAGGCCGTAGGCGGAATCTTCAAGAGCGATGTCGTTCCCACCGTTGAGGCTCTTCAGTTTCGCCAGCAGGGTCTGACGCTCAACTTCGACTTGTGAGATCTGGCCACGTACGCTTGTCAGATGCACCTTGGCCTTGTTGAGGTCGAGGACATTGGCTCCACCGGCTTTCAGCCTTTTCTCAAAAGACGACACGAGAGTCTGTGCCTGGGACAGATGAGTGTCCAGTTCGGCTTTAAGGGCGTTGTAGTAGATGAGATCGATGCAGGCTTGCTTGGCTTCGAGTAGCACGTTAAGCCTCTCGGCTTTGTATTGCAGTGTGGCAAGTTCGTTCTGTCCGGCTACTTGTCTGGATTTCATACCGGTCAGAGTGGCTGCATCGAACGCTTGGGTAACGCGGAAGTCACGTCTGTTGCCGATGCCGTCGGCTCCCCACAGGTAGTTGAACTCGAACTCCGGGTTCTCCAGCAATGCGTCTGCACGGTTGGCCAGTTTCTCGGCTTCCACTTCAGCGGCTGCGGCTTTCAACTGCGGATTGTTTGTCTCTATTTGCCGGAGGACGGCTTCTGTGGAGGTCTGTGCGTAGACCGCAAAGGTGCTTCCTGCACAGATATAAATAGTTAATAATAACTTATTAATATTACGGTGTTTCATATTAAAATATTACTATAATTCTTGTTGTTTTGGTTGGCTCGCCTCGACGGGTTCAGCGACCAATGGAGTGTGTGACGATGATTTTTCATCAGCCATGTTTCTTGGACTTGGAGTTGATGAGATAGATCACCGGCACGACGAACCCGTTCAGCAGGGTGGAGGAGAATAGTCCGCCGAGGATCACCTTAGCCATAGGGGACTGGATCTCATTGCCGGGCAGGTCGCCGCCAAGCGCGAGCGGAAGCAGTGCCAGCGCGGAAGTGATGGCGGTCATAAGAATCGGGTTCAGCCTGTCCAGCGAGCCGATCATCACAGCCTCCTCGCGCGAATGCCCCTCCGATGCGAGCACATTGTAGCGGTCGATCAGGAGCATACCGTTGCGGGTCGCGATGCCGAACAGCGAGATGAATCCGATGATGGCCGGAATGCTCAGGATTCCGTCGGTGAAGAATATGGCGAACACGCCTCCGATGAGCGCCAGCGGCAGATTCAGCAGCACGACGAGCGACTGCGAGATGTTCTTGAACTCGCCGTACAGAAGCATAAAGATGATGAATATACTGAATATGCTCACGAGGGCTATGGTCTTGGATGCCCTTTCCTCGCTCTCGAACTGTCCACCGTATTCAATATGGTAACCTTCAGGGAGTTCGATGTTCTCGGCTATCTTCTCTCGGATGGCTCCGACGGCCTTGGCGAGTTCTCCACCGGTGGCGTTGCAGGAAACGACCAGCTTACGGCTGACGTTTTCGCGGTTGATGGTGTTCGGGCCGGCGGCGGACTTTATGTCGGCCACGTATGAGAGCGGAACCTTCTTTCCGTCACCAGTGTCTATGGTCAGGTCTGAGATCCTCTCGATGCTTGAACGGGCGTCATCGTTGACTTTCAACGTGAGGTCGAACGAGCGGTTGCCCTCATAGACTGTCGAAACGACTTCGCCTTCCATCATCACCCTCACTACTTCGGCGAACTCCGGCAGTGATATTCCGTAGCGGGCGAGCATCTCGCGCTTCGGGGTGATGTTCAGCTCCGGCCTTTCGACCTGCTGCTCGACATTGATGTCAGCGATGCCTTCCACACCAGAGATTGATGTCTTGATCTTCTGGCCGATCTCGTACATCTTGTTGAGATCCGAGCCGAACAACTTTATGGCGATGTTGGCCTTTGTTCCGGAGAGCATCGCATCGATTCTGTGAGAGATAGGACCTCCGATCTCAATGTTCACTCCAGGAAGCACGGCTAATTTCTGACGTACCTCTTCGGTCAACTGCTTTCTGGTTTTCTTACCAAGCTCGAACGGACATTCAAACTCGGAACTGTTCACTCCGAAAGCGTGCTCGTCAAGTTCCGCTCGGCCTGTCTTACGACCCACGGTCTTGATCTCCGGGATGCTGAGCAGGAGCTCCTCCGCCGTGCGGCCCATACGGTCAGACTCCTCCAAGGATATTCCAGGAACAGTGCTGATGGAGATTGTGAACGAGCCTTCGTTGAAGGCCGGGAGGAAGCTTCCGCCGAGGGTGAAGAACATCACCACAGCAGCCGCAAGCAGCGCTCCGACGCCGAAGAGTAAACTCTTTTTGTGTCCTACAGACCAGTTGAGGGCCTTTTCATAGTACTTCTTGAGCCAACGTACCAGAGTCGGTTCCTTGCCGGTCTTGTCGCTGTTCTGTGAGCCGAGAAGGAATGAGCTAAGGACAGGTGTGACAGTCAGTGCCACAAGCGTGGATGCCATCAGGGAGATGATGAACGTGATTCCCAGCGGCTTGAGCATCCTTCCTTCCATTCCGGAGAGGAAGAAGAGAGGCAGGAAGCTCGCGATGATGATGAGCGTTGAGTTAAGCATCGGCATACGGACCTCTTTCGAGGCCTCGTAAACAACTTTGATTACGCTCTCCCGCTCATTTTCAGGTTTTTCTCGGTTCTGCCGCAATCGCTTGAACACATTCTCAACGTCCACAATCGAGTCGTCCACAAGCGAACCTATGGCGATGGCGATTCCGCCGAGGCTCATCGTGTTGATCGTCAGTCCCATCCAACGGATCGCCAGCAAAGAGAAGACGATGGAAAGCGGGATTGAGATGAGGGAGATGATGGTGGTGCGCCAGTTCATCAGGAATATGAACAGCACGATTATCACGAATATCGCACCCTCGATCAAGGACTTCTTCACGTTGTCGATCGAACTGTCGATGAACCTGGACTGGCGGAAAATCTGTGAGTTGATCTTAACGTCAGCCGGGAGGTTCGCCTTGAGCTCGTCAAGTGCGTTGTCAAGCCTTCCGGTGAGAGCCAAAGTGTTGGTGTTCGGCTGTTTGGTCACGGTCAGCAGCACGGCAGGCTTGCCGTCGTTGGAGGCCACGCCGAGAACCGGAGTCTTGGGGCCGATACGCACGTCAGCGATTGCGTCCAATGTGATCGGCAAACCGTTTTCCGAGGTCTTCACCACAGCCTTTTTCAGTTCGTCTATATCGTTGGTGGACAGGAGGCCACGGACGATATATTCATTGCCATATTCATAGAGAGTGCCGCCGGAGGCATTCTGGTTCATTCCTTTGACGGCGTAGATGACCTCGTCCATCGAGACTCCGTGACGGCGCATCTTGCCTGGGTCCATCAGGATCTGATATTCCTTGATGTCTCCGCCCATCACCGCGACTTGGGCAACGCCGCCGGTCGAGAGGAGTCTTGGCCTGATCGTCCAGTCGGCGATCGTGCGAAGGTCCTGCATAGAGGTCGTGTCGGCGGTCAGGCCGATGATCATCAGCTCGCCGAGGATTGAGGCCTGAGGTCCGAGAGTCGGGTTGCCGACATTCTCTGGAAGGTCAGCACCGACCATCGCTATTTTCTCGGAGACGATCTGGCGGGCTTTGTAAATGTCTGTTCCCCAGTCGAATTCGATGTTGACGATAGAGAATCCGGTTGCGGATGACGAGCGTACGCGGCGCACGTTTGTCGCACCGTTGACGGCGGTCTCGATAGGGAAAGTGACGAGTCTTTCGACCTCTTCCGGAGCCATCCCTTCTGCTTCCGTCATCACGACCACAGTCGGCGCGTTCAGATCCGGGAACACATCGACTTCAGTGTGCATTGTTGAATATATCCCTGCTACGAGGCAGAGTGCGGCGATCACAAGGATCACCATTCGGTTGTTGAGTGAGAACCGGATGATTCCGTTCAACAGTCCGTTTTCGTGTTTGAGCTGTTCCATAGGCCTAATGACTGTGTGTGTGACCTGCCGGAACGGCTGTTACGGAAGCGAGTTTCACCTGGATGGCACCTGTAGCCACAACAACATCGCCTTCGTTCAATCCGCTCTTTATCAGGACTCTCTGCCCGTCAGACTGTCCGAGTTTGACCTCGCGTTTGAGGAAGCCGGTCTCGTCATTCTGCACGAAAACGTAGTAAACTCCCTGATCCTCGACCACCGCTCCGACCGGAACGCTTATGGCCCTTGAGGACGAGGATGATTTCAGATAGACATTCACATAGGATCCCGCAATAAGGTCTCCCTTGTTGTCGAACTCGAATGTCACAGGAATATAATAGTCTCCGTCAGAGGCCTTTCCGTAGCCGGCCAACCGGCCGTTCAAAGCCTTCAGATTGTAGGTCTCGTCGCTGTAGGATGTTGAGAAGTTGGCGTCCTTGATTCCGCTGATGAGTCCGTAGTATTTCTCGGAGACATCGGCGCGGAGCCTCAACCTTCTGTTCTGGCTGACAACCGCGATCGGGGTTCCGGTCTCGACATAGTCACCCTGGTTGACGTTGAGTTTCTTGATGAATCCGCCAAGCGGGGAAGTGACGCTGACGTTACCATCCTTGGATGTGCCGGAAGCCAGCGCATCGTACTCTGCCTTTGCCTGTTCGTATGCCAGTTTGCTCTGATCCAAATGGCTTTCGCTGACAATGTTGTCCTTGCTCAGTTGAATGTCTCGTTCATATTCTTTCTTCGCTGCCTCGTATGTGGCTTTTACCTTAGCAAGCTGGTCTCCGCCACCGAGTTCCTTGGATGAGATTGTCGCGATCAGCGAGCCTTTACCTACGGCCGAGCCCTCTGCCAGTTTCCCGAAGCTGACGACTCCGGAACTTTTCGCCACTACGGTCATCTCGTCTCCCATAGCGGATAGAATCTGTCCGCTTGTGTGGATCACCTCATTGAAATCACCCACGGCTACAGTGTCGGTCGTGATTCCGAATGTTTTCTGGCGCTCAAGGCTCACCTCGATCTCGCCATCGTGCCCGTGACCGTCCTCGTGCCCGTCAGCCTCACCGTGGCTGTGTTCGTGTTCGTGGTTATGCCCCTTGCAGGCCTCGCCACTATGGTTATGCCCGTGCTCGTGCTCCTCGTGAGCCTCAGCCTCGTGATCGTGATTGTGATCCCCGTGATTTGAATGGTTACCGCACCCTGCCAAAATAGCGCAGAATGCCATCAACGTTATTATCGTTTTCTTCATTTTAAGTGAATATATGTTTTTAAGTGAATATTTGAGTTATAAATATCCTAAAATTATTGAATAGGCTGATTCCGCCTCTCTCTATTCATTGTACGCGTCCCGACCTGTTAATTAGCATTATTGCCTCCGTTTGACGCTTATCACATCGCACGGATGGTCATTCCGTAAAAATGGCTGTTTCCCGTACTGTGTTGATAATCAGTATATTCGTAAGTCCTGCCCTCCGATTTAGCCGGGCAGGGATTTGCAACCGGTTAACATTCAGTAATTTGCGCTTATCGCACTTGATGCGGAACCAAGATGGTGGACTGAATGTTACGCAGCGACGGGCGGGGCGTTGGGAGCCATTGAAGAGACCAATGGCGGTGCGATAGATGGTATGAGATCCCCGGAAGCATATTCATAAGCGGTGCTTTCGGAGGTGATGGTCAGTAGGTTGGAGAGAATGGCAAGGATCGGGAATATGTCGTCGGCGTCAATGCCAAAATCTTGATTGTCAATGTGCAGCCTTTCCGACGGGCAGTACTGCTTGTGCGCCACGCAGTGGCTTTCGTCCTGGTTGTGGTTGGTGTCCGAATGGTGCGTGTGCTCGTCATCGCAGCACCCGTCCATCCCGCAGACCTCCTCCACAATGCAGATCATTGTCTGATGGTGATGATGCGGCAGCACAGTCGCCAGCGTCATCATCATCATCGCCAGAAAGATCGGCACTATGGACAATTTCCTCAACATAAAGTCTTTCAGACAATCCGAGTGCGAATTTAGCAATTATTTCTGAATATGTGAAATTGTGAGATGGTGGCCGTCAATATATTGGCTGCGGATAATTAATGAATATGTAAGTTTAACTGGTAATAATCCCCTTTGGGTGACTTTGGCTCCCGAAGAGGGAGGGAACCCGCTTTAGCGGGAAGGATCACCCGAAGGGGATTATTGCAGTTGGTCCCTATTCTAATTCCTAAAAATATGATTACTTAAGAATATAGGTAATTGGAGCGTAGCGACCGAAGGGGATTCGGGGAATCCTTTCCCCGTGCCCCACCGGGGCTG
>ERZ1023899.55-NODE-55-length-22029-cov-7.553290_pt1 | contig 22029 bp, 18 predicted proteins | sample MGYA00380400_ERZ1023899 | MGnify/ENA primary metagenome ERZ1023899 (study PRJEB33179, sample SAMN07448996) | human gut metagenome | biome: Human-gut; feature: Human associated habitat; material: Faeces | host: Homo sapiens | place: India: Bhopal | collected...
TACACCGTTGAGTTCGTCGGCAGCGTCTGATGTGTATAATAGACAGACTATGGTCCTTTCCGCGATGCGGCTGACTCTGCACCGCAGTTTGGCGACAGAAGAGGATACCAGATGGACCCGGCAAACAGCCGCGAAGCGATGAAGGAAGTGGATCTCGACATGGAAGAGGGCGCTGACATCATCATGGTGAAGCCGGCTCTCGCTTACCTCGATATTGTCCGTCAGGTGCGCGACCGCATTGACCGACCGGTGGCCTGCTACAATGTATCAGGTGAATACGCCATGGTCAAAGCGGCTGCTGCCAAGGGCTGGATCGATGAAAAGAGGATCGTTATGGAGTCCCTGCTCTCGATGAAACGCGCCGGCAGCGATATCATCATTTCCTATCATGCGCCTGATGTAGCGAAATGGATGAAGGAGGAAGCAGGGAAATGATCGATCTCACTAAATCCAAAGCTGCGTTTGAAGAAGCGCGGAAATTCATGCCCGGCGGGGTCAATAGTCCTGTCCGTTCCTACCCGCACATGGGCTGCCCGCCGCCCTTCATTGCGTCGGCGAAAGGTTCTCATATCACAGATATCGATGGAAATACCTATATCGATTACGTCGGCTCCTGGGGACCGATGGTCCTCGGACACGCACATCCAGCTGTCATTGCTGCCATTCAGAAAGCAGCTGAGCGAAGCACCTCTTACGGTGCGCCGACACCGATGGAGACAGAAATCGCTGAGCTGATTCACGAAGTCTATCCTTCCATCGAAAAACTCCGTATGGTGAACTCCGGCACTGAAGCGACGATGAGCGCACTTCGTGCAGCGAGAGGCTATACCGGCCGTGATAAGATCTTGAAATTTGAAGGCTGCTACCATGGACACGGCGACAGCCTTCTCGTCAAGGCGGGTTCCGGCGCAGCGACCTTTGGCAGTCCGGACAGTGCGGGTGTCACGAAAGGCACCGCAAAGGATACCCTCGTTTCCCCTTATAATGACATCGATGCGTTCAAAAAGCTGATGGATGAAGAGGGGGATGAGATCGCTGCTGTCATTGTTGAGCCGGTCGCAGGCAATATGTGCTGCGTGCCTCCGGTCAAGGGTTTCCTTGAAACGCTCCGAGCAGAGACTGAAAAGCATGGCACTGTCCTCATTTTTGATGAAGTCATGTGTGGCTTCCGTACCTCTTTCCACGGTGCGCAGGCGCGCTACCATATCCGCCCGGATATGACCTGCCTCGGCAAGATCATCGGCGGCGGCCTCCCGGCAGCGGCTTACGGCGGAAAGAGAGAGATCATGAACTGCATCGCTCCGGATGGCTCTGTCTATCAGGCAGGCACCCTTTCCGGAAATCCGCTCGCTGTTACAGCCGGGATCGAAACGCTGAAGCAGATGATGGCGATCCCGCATTTTGATGAGATCCTTGAAAAGAAAACCGCATCTCTGCTTGAGGGCTGGAAAGAGGCGGCTGACAAAGCGGGTGTCCCGCTCATCTGCCACCAGTCCGGCTCCATGTTTGGCATTTTCTTCTCTGAAAAAGAAGTACTGAACTACCCAGATGCCTGTGAGGCGAATGCTTCGCAGTTCAAAGCCTGGTTCCTCTCTATGCTCGATCAGCATATTTATCTGGCTCCGTCTCCTTTCGAGACACTCTTCATGTCCTATGCTCATAGCGACGAAGATATCGAAAAGACAATTAAGGCTGCCAAAACAGCTATGGAAGCGGCAGCCAAAGCGTAGAGCCGCTGGCTCCGATCTTTTTACATACCGTCCTGCCTTTTATACGGCAGGGCGGTTTTTGTATGCGCCCAGTTGCCCTGCTGCCATCAGAAATGGGAACCATGGACATTTTGACATACGATCCGCATTTCTTTTGATGGCGTGGAGGTGGATCTCCCATGCTCCTTGCGCATAGGTATGGATAAAAGACAGGTATTTGCGATGAAGAGCGATTCTCTTTATACTAAAGTAAAAACAGGGAAACAAGGATCCCTGAAGGAACTATAAAACTATGACATACCGGAAAACATGCTTTGGAGCAGCACTCGCGCTTTTGGCGCTGGCAGTCTCTGCCTGCGGTGGAAGCACGGGAAAGGGAGGCTCTTCCCCTTCTTCTTCGGTGATTCAGACGATGCAGCCGCAGGCTTTGCGCCAGATCGTGGCAGCGGATAATACCAAAGAGCGCACGATCATGTGGCAGCTGAAGACAGAGAAAGACTGCACGCTGGAGTATCGCATGAAAGGGAGCGATAGGATCTCCTCTGAGAAAGCCACGTCGAAATCATACAAAGGGAATAACGGTATCTCTGATAGCTATCTCTACACGGTGCGTCTCACGAATCTGACCAAGGGCACAGACTACGAATATCGCACGCGCACAGGGGACACGGTCAGCGAGTGGTATCCGCTGAAGACCGACGACGGCAAATCTTTCAAAGCGGTCATTGTCTCTGATTCACAGAGCTCGGACTATGCGGACTGGGAGAAGTTATTCAAAGGCGCGATGGCACGGAATAAAGATGCGGATTTCTTCGTCGATCTTGGGGACATGGTAGACAATGGCGAGGATGAGTACCAGTGGCAGACCTGGCTGAAATCGGTTGAGCCCACCATTTCGGGTATTCCGCTCGTGCCGGCGCTCGGAAATCACGAGGCGTACACGCTCGACTGGAAGATGATGCTCCCGGAGCGCTATACATCACATTTCAACGTGCCTCAGAATGGAGACAGCTCGCTTCCGAATCACTACTACTCTTTCGACTGGGGCGATGTTCATTTCACGGTCCTCGATACATCGCTCTATGAAGAAAAGGAATGGATACCGGATCTCTACGAAAAAGAAAAGGTCTGGGCGAAAAAGGATATCCTGCAATCTAAAAAGAAATGGAAAGTGGTCCTGATGCACAAGGATCCTTTCCAGTACAGCTTCGCCGATCCCTCGCGGCCGGCCCGTCAGGAGGGCTTCTCTGAAGAAGGGAGGGCCTTCATGCCGATCTTCGATGAGACAGGCGTGGATCTGGTGCTTTCCGCCCATCTTCATACCTATCGTGATCGCGGTCACGTATATGATTTTAAGAGAAATCCGAAGGGGCCGGCGTATGTGATCCTTGGACTTTCCGGCAATGTTCGTTATCCGGGACTTTGGAAAGATCATGCTCTCGATGAATACACGGCGCCGCAGCCGGAAACAGACAATTATGTGGTACTTGAGGCCAGCGAGGATGCGCTCATACTGACAGGCTGCCTCCCTGACGGCAGTGAGCTCCATCGGACGGAAGTCAGAAAAAGTGAATAAAGAAACGCGGATGACATAGGAAAAGGGTGTCATCCGCGTTTCTTTATGGCGGTCCAAGGGGAGATCCCTGTCGTTAGTCCACCGCTCCTCCTATATGTTACAATAGAGAAAACCATTCGCAGGGAGGAAGAGAACGATGCAGGATGTACTGGCAGGGCTCAATGAGCGGCAGAAAGAAGCTGTGACGACGACAGAGGGTGTGGTGCGTGTGATCGCAGGTGCAGGGAGCGGAAAGACGCGCGCTTTGACGCATCGATTCGCATATCTTGTGAATGAGCTCGGCATCCTTCCCGGTCATATTCTCTGCGCGACATTTACGAATAAAGCCGCGCGGGAAATGGCGATGCGTATCCATCAGCTGACGGGAGATGAAGATACGGGCTATATTTCCACCTTCCACTCCTTCTGCGTGTCAGTCCTGCAGGAGGACAGCTATGCTGTGTCGTATCCGAAAAGTTTTCTGGTGATCGACAATGCAGACATTGATGATATGCTCTCGATGGTGTATGAGGAAATGGAGCTGACACTGCGTGATATGCCTTTTTCCAAAGCGCGTGACATGATCGAGATGAAGAAGTGCGTCTTTGAGCCGGAGTACTATCGGGATATGATCGCGATGCCGATCTCCATACTCTACGAAAAATACCACAAGGCGAGCAATGTGGAGGACATCATTTTTTACGGATACCTTTATCAGGAGAAAAAATGCTTTGCCCTCGACTACAATGACCTCATCAAGTTCACGCTTTATATTTTTGAAGAGCATGAAGACATATGTCGAAAGTGGCAGTCACGTCTCGAGTACATCATGGTGGACGAGTTTCAGGATATCGACCCGCTCCAGTACGAGCTGATGCGTGTGCTGGCTAGCTATCATAAGAATCTTTTCGTCGTGGGTGATCCGGATCAGACGATTTACACCTGGCGCGGGGCGAATATCCGCTTCCTCTTGGACTTTGACAAGCATTTCCCCGACGTGAAGACGATCATGATGAATGACAACTACCGATCGACGCCGGAAATCCTTGCAGCGGCCAATTCACTGATTTCAAAGAATCAGAATCGCATGAGGAAGGATCTCATCGCTCATCAGCCGAGCGGGCAGAAGGTGACCTGCTTCCATCTGAAAACAGCAGAGGATGAAGCCCGAAGGATCTGCGAAGAAATACACATGCTTCATGACCATCACATTCCCTACAAGGACATGACGCTTCTTTATCGGGCTCACTACGTGACAAGGAATCTTGAGGAAGCACTCCTCAAAGAAAAGATCCCCTATACCATGTACAGCGGGACGCAGTTTTTCTCGCGGATGGAGATCAAGGATGCCCTCTGCTATCTTCGTATGCTTGCATACAAGGATGATATGGCTTTCAGGCGCATCGTGAATGTCCCAAAACGAAACATGGGCCCTAAGCGCATGCAGTTTTTGGAAACGATTGCCCGGGAGCAGGGGATCACTCTCTATGAAGCACTCACATCGCACATAGACGATCCGATCTTCAAAGGGACAAGGGCTTCTGATTTCGTTGAACTCATCGAAACCTTTTCCAAAGATAGGGAAGGGAAGCCCGTTTCGGAGATCCTTTCTGCTTTACTGGATGAGAGCGGTTATGAGGAAATGATGCGTACCGTGGGGAGCCAGGAGCGTCTGGATAATCTTGCGGAACTCAAGCAGTCCGTCTTCGAGTATGAAATGACCGCCGGCGAAGAGACGGGCATCGCTGACTATCTCGCACATGCAGCCCTTTTCTCCAATCTGGACACATCGCCTTCGGAGGACAAGGTGAAGCTCATGACCATTCATACGGCGAAAGGGTTGGAATTTCCCTACGTCTTTCTCTGCGGTATGAATGAAGGCATTTTTCCATCAAGGAAGACGCGCACCCGTCAGGCGATGGAAGAAGAGCGCCGACTCGCTTTTGTTGCTCTGACTCGCGCTGAGAAAGGGCTCTACCTCTCCGAAGCGGGCGGATGGGGGATCGATGGTGCGCCCCGCTATCCGTCCCGATTCGTTTTCGATATCGATCCGGACACTCTTTTTTATGATCCGCCGTTGACAGACGAATACAAAGCAGAAAGTCTCTCCTATATCGAGCGCATGGAAGAAGGCCTGCGTGAGGATGCGACTTCCGGGATTCGATTCAAGGCAGGCGATCGCATCCGCCATCGCGTCTTTGGCGAAGGCACTGTGGAAGAGGTACAGGAAGCCGAGCAGTCCTATACCATTCACTTTGATGGCATGATGACCGCAAGAAAGATCGCCTTTCGCGTGAAGATGGAAAAGATGAGGTAAGGCCCCTCGTTCTCCGTTTGCAGAGAGCGTGATATGCCGTATACAGGTGACAGGGGAGCCTTTTAAAGAAGGCCGATGCAGGGATGGAAACAGTTTTGCATAAGGGCTTTTATACAAGGCGATGCCATAGATTTTTTTGCTGGATTAAAAATACTTTGAAATTTGAAAAAAGAGGAGACAATCGTGGTATAATAAAGCATAGTGAGTCTTATCATATAGTTCTATGAGGAGGAAGGATGAGTAAAAAAGGCGAATATGAGACAGGAAAGAGCAAGGCGCTGCGTGTAGCGATCATTGGCTGCTTTGCCGTATTCACTGTCTTTGCCATGATCGCAAGTCTTCTTTTCGGATCTGCAGATATTTCCTTTGAGGTGATCCTGCATACGCTCATGGGAAATGTCCAGACGACAGATGAGATGGTCATCTGGAATATCCGATTCCCGCGAAATATCGTAGGGGCGCTGGTCGGGGCCAATCTCGCCGTATCGGGAGCGATCCTGCAGGCGGTGATGAAGAACCCGCTGGCGGATCCAGGCATCGTGGGTGTTTCTTCCGGCGCAGGTCTTGCCGGGGTCATTATGCTGATTTTCATGCCGGAGGCATCGCTTCTGCTGACGCCAGTGGCTTTCATCGGTGCGATGCTTTCCGCAGCGGCGGTGTATGCTCTTGCGTGGAAGAATGGTATCCGGCCTAGCCGTATCATTCTGGCAGGTGTTGCCGTCAGTGCATTTCTCGGGAGTGGGATTTCGGCGCTGCTCGTCTTCTACTCGGATAAAGTACAGGGGGCGCTTCTCTGGATGGTCGGTGGTCTTTCCGCACGCAGCTGGCCGCAGGTTGAGTCTCTTTTCCCGTACACGATCTTAGGGCTTGTCTTTGCCATCTGCGGATGCAAGGCACTCACCATCCTCTCTCTTGGCGATGAGACGGCGCGCGGGCTTGGCCTTCCTGTCGAGAAAGTCCGCTTCACCATGACAGCCGTTGCAGCGCTTCTTGCCGCAGGTGCGGTCAGCATCGCGGGGCTTATCGGTTTTGTCGGTCTTGTTGTGCCGCATATTGTCCGCCTGATCGTCGGGACGGACTACAAGTATGTCGTACCCGGTTCAGCTATCCTGGGCGCGGGGGTACTCGTCTTCTGTGATACGCTCGGACGAGTCCTCTTCTCACCGATAGAGATCCCTGCGGGCATCATCATGGCCTTTCTTGGTGCTCCATTTTTCCTGTATCTGTTAAGGAGGAGCGCATGATGGGTGATATTGCAATTCGAATTTCTGACATTCATGTGACCTTCGGCGATCATAAGGTACTGAAAGGGGCAAGCGGCCTCATCAGAAAGGGCAGCATCGTCACCTTCCTTGGACGGAATGGCTGTGGGAAATCGACGCTTCTGAAAGCAGTGACGGGAAATCTCAAGCCGGATAAAGGAAGCGTGGAAATCGCGGGTAAACCCCTGGGTGCCTACAAAGCGGATGAACTCTCGCGCGTCGTTGCCTTCCTGCCGCAGTTTCACGAGATCCCGAAAGATATGACAGCGGAGGAGCTCGTTTCCTGCGGACGCTATCCGTACCAGCACTGGTGGTCGGGAGTCTCCACGCATGACAGAGAAGTCGTGGAAGAGGTCATGAGAAAGACGAATACGCTTCATCTGAAAGATCGCCTGGCAGCGAGCCTTTCCGGCGGTGAACGACAGCGCGTGTGGATCGCGATGGCACTCGCACAGGAGCCGAAGATCCTCATCCTGGATGAACCGACTACGTATCTGGATATCTGTCACCAGCTTGAAGTCATGGAGCTTGTTTCAAAGCTGAACCATGAAGAGAATCTGACCGTCGTCATGGTCTTGCATGAAATCAATCAGGCTATCCGCTATTCGACAGACCTTCTCGTCCTTGAGAATGGCGTCATCGAACGCTCGGGACCACCGATGGAGGTCATGACTCATGAAGCTATCGCGGAAGTCTTTGATGTCGATGCGGACATAGAGATGAGAAAAGGTCGTCCGAGTATCGCCATTAACGGACTGCTTCAGAAATAAGGAATACGAAAGCCGCAGCAAGACTGCGGCTTTTTGCTTGGCTTGGGGTTGACCCGTTGTGCGGGCAGCGTCCTGGATTCCCTTCGAATCTTATCCCTGCAGGCCGTTCATCCTGCGTTCCTGCTTCCGGGTTCATCGTGTTTTGCGTCACACCACTTTTACAGAACCCGCAGAACCCGTGGTCCCTCTTAAAAAAATTTGCATGCCTTGCCCAAGTCAAGTATAATGTAGAAATACTTTAAGAATCACTAAGGGGGTTTATCATGAAAGGCAATGACATTCGCGAAAATTATCTTTCGTTTTTTGAAAATAAAAAAGACCATCTGAGACTGAAGAGTTTCTCCTTGATTCCAAAGGATGACCCCAGCCTTCTCTTGATCGGTGCCGGCATGGCGCCACTGAAGCCGTACTTCACCGGCAAGGTAGAACCACCGAAACACAGAGTGACGACCAGCCAGAAATGTATCCGTACCGGAGATATTGAAAACGTAGGCCGTACCGCACGCCATCATACTTTCTTCGAAATGCTGGGGAATTTCTCCTTTGGCGATTATTTCAAGAAGGAAGCGATTTCCTGGGCATGGGAATTCCTGACCGAAGTCCTGAAGCTCGATCAGTCCCGCCTCTACGTCACCATTTATCCCGATGACAATGAAGCGCATGACTACTGGCACAAAATGATCGGCCTGCCGGAAAACCATATCTATCCGCTTTCCGATAACTTCTGGGAAATCGGGGAAGGCCCATGCGGCCCAGACTCTGAAATTTTCTTTGATCAGGGCGAAGAATTCGGCACGGATCCGGAAAACCAGATGGGTGGAGATGGAGATCGTTTCCTTGAGATCTGGAACCTTGTATTCTCCCAGTACGACCGCCAGAAGGATGGCTCCTACCTGCCGCTTGCCAAGAAGAACATCGATACCGGTGCAGGTCTGGAACGTCTGGCTGCCGTTCTTCAGAAGAAAAAGAATAACTTTGAAACCGACCTGTTTTTCCCGATCATTGAAGAAGCTTCGAAGCTTTCCGGCGTATCCTATGGACAGAGTGCCGAAGGTGATGTGGCACTGAAGGTCATTTCTGACCATGCGCGTGCTATCACGAATATGATCGCTGACGGCATCCTTCCGTCGAATGAAGGCAGAGGCTATGTCCTCCGCCGTGTACTGCGTCGTGCCGTTCGTTTTGGCAAGCTTCTGGGCATTCAGGATGCCTTCATGGGTCAAATGATCGATGTCGTCATTCAGATGATGAAGCCGGCCTATCCGGAACTTGTTGATAAGCAGGCTTTTATTAAGAAAGTCGCCGGCGTCGAAGAAGAACGCTTCCATACCACGTTGAATGCAGGCTGCGACCTGCTTTCTGAAATGCTGGAAGATACGAAGAAAAAGCAGCAGACCATTCTTTCCGGTGATCAGGTTTTCAAACTTTATGATACCTATGGCTTCCCATGGGAACTGACCGATGAGATCGCCAAGGAACAGGGCCTCACCATCGATGAGAAAGGCTTCGAAGCGGCCATGGCTGAGCAGAAGGAAAGAGCAAGAGCTGCGCGTGCGAAAGTCTCTGCGAAAGTCGCTACACCGGATACCACAAAACTCGATGCAAAAGAGCTCACCACGGAAGACAAAGATGGCGAAACGAAGCTGCTCCTTCTTGGCCAGGATGGCAAAGAGATCGTCTCTGCAGCAGACGGCACCGAAGTCACTGTAGTCCTCAAGAACAACCCGTTCCATGCAGAAGGCGGCGGACAGATCGGTGATTCCGGCACCATCGTTGGCGAAGAGGGTACCATTCAGGTCGAAGACACGAAGAAGCTGCCAGATGGTATCGTCTATGTCATCGGTACTGTTTCTGAAGGCATCATCCGTGAAGGGGAAACGGTCACTGTCACAGTTGACCGCGTCAGAAGAGAAGACATTGCGAGAAACCATACGGGCACACACATGCTGCAGGCAGCACTTCGCCGAGTACTTGGCGATCAGGTGAATCAGGCCGGCTCTCTCGTTCTTCCTGACCGTCTGCGCTTCGACTTTACATGGCCGGAACCGCTTTCTGAGAAGCAGCTCGCTGCTGTCGAACAGATTGTTAATGAGGAAATCCTCCAAGCGACACCTGTCGATATCCGTGAAATGCCGATCGAAGAAGCGAAGAAATCCGGTGCTATGGCGCTCTTTGGTGAAAAATATGGTGACGTTGTCCGTGTTGTCAGCATTCCCGGCTACAGCAAGGAACTCTGCGGCGGCAGTCATGTAAAGAATGTCGGAGAGATCGGTTCCTTCCGTCTGCTTTCCGAAGGCGGCATCGGCTCAGGTATTCGACGTATCGAAGCTGTCACGGGGAAAGCCTCCTATGAAGACATGAAGAAGGACAGAGCACTTCTCCGCGAGGCAGCGGCTCTCTTGAAGGGTAAACCGGAACAGCTTGCAGAAAAGATCGAAAAGACGCTGGCACAGATGAAAGATCTGGAGCGTGAACTCGACAGCCTGAAACAGCAGCAGGCCAAGAATGAACTGGGCGATCTGATGAAAGATGTGCAGGAAAAGAATGGCGTACCGTTCTTTGGTGCTATCGTTCATGCAGGTAATATGGACGAACTCAGAAAAGCAGCTGACTTGGCGAAAGCAAAGCTCACTGGCGGCTGCTTCCTGCTCGGTGCAGTTTGCGGTGACAAAGTGAACCTCGTCGGTATGGCTTCTCCGGAAGCCATCAAGGCAGGTGTCCATATGGGCAAAGTCATTTCCAAAGCTGCTAAAATCTGCTGTGGTGGTGGCGGCGGCAAGCCGGCTGTCGCACAGGCAGGCGGCAAGGATCCGTCCAAGATCAATGAATCTATCGCTGAAGGCGTGAAAGCTATCGCAGAAATGATCCAATAAAGGAATCAGGCTTGAAGGAGCTCCTTTTGGCCTTATAGCCAAAGTGGATTTATCAGGCCCAGAAGGCTCACAGGATTCGATTTTTTCCTTTCCCTTTTCTCGTGGACTGAACTGTCAAAGGAGGTATACCCATGTCAGTTTCTGATGAAACGATTTTATTCAATACGAATGTCGATGAAGGCGAGAATCGCCAGGCTGCCATGATCCTGCAGGAGGTGTACAGTGCTTTGAAAGAAGCCGGACACAATCCGACCGTGCAGCTGGTGGGATACCTGGTTTCCGGCGAACCGACCTATATCACCAGCCGTCATGATGCAAGACGTCTGATCTCTGGCATCGAAAGAGATGAACTGGTGGAAGAACTGGTCCGTTTCTATGTCAAGCACAAAGGACTTTGATATGCGGATCATGAGTCTTGATGTAGGATCCCAGACCATCGGCGTCGCGGTGAGTGATCTTTTCGGCTGGACGGCGCAGGGGCTGGAAACCATCCGTCATACGACGAGGGAAAAAGATTTTGAACGGCTTCGTCAGCTGACGGATGAATACAAGGTCGAAGAATTCGTCCTTGGCATGCCGCTTAATATGAATGGTACGAAAGGCATGCGTGCTGAGCGGACAGAGGAATTCGCTGCTGAGCTTGCGGCTGCGTTCCCCGATATTCCTTATCACTTCTGGGATGAACGTCTGACGACGGTGATGGCGCAGAAACAGCTCATCGCCGCAGATGTCAGCCGCAAGAAGCGTAAAAAAGTCATCGATAAAATGGCCGCCGTGGTGATTCTGGAGGGCTATCTCCAGCACCTGGCTTTTAAAAACAGAGGATAAGCCCATGGCAGAGAAAAAAGAAGAAGCGATCATTATCACCATTACCGGTCCGGATGGTGATGAAAGAGATTATGCACAGGACGTGGTCATTCCTTTTCAGGGAAAAGAATTTGCCGTCCTAGTCTCCATTCCGACATCAGAAGATGATGAAGAAGAGCCGGATATCATTCTGGCACGCATCGATACCGATGAAAATGGAGAAGCTGAATACGTCCCTCCGACGGATGATGAATATGATGCAGTCGCAGATATCTATGATGCGATGTGAGAAACACTACAAAAGAGCAGCTGATGTGTCAGCTGCTCTTTTTATTAAGATGTGCTAAGGAAACTTTGATGTCGCATTTTCTGAACCTTGAACCCTTCTCCGGCATGCGATATAATAAAATCAGGAAAGCCTATATTTTCATAATTCTCTCATTTAATAATAAGGAGGATTCAAATGGCAAAGGTATATACAAGAACGGGTGACAAGGGCAAGACCTCTCTCTACACAGGAGAACGCGTATCGAAAGGCTGTCAGCGTGTAGAAACCTATGGCACCATTGATGAAGTAGATTCTGTGCTGGGCGAGGCGCGTGCTTTTGCGACCCATGATAATGTCAAGGAAACGATCTATGCGCTGCAGAAAGAACTGTGGCTTTTGATGGCGGATGTAGCGAGCGTCGGCAAAGAAGCAAACATTACGCCGGATCATGTGACGAAGCTGGAACAGATCATCGATACCTATACGGATGAGCTGGCACCACTTGATCATTTCCTGGTGCCGGGGGATACCCAGAGCGCCAGCTTCCTTGATGTGGCGCGTACTGTTGTTCGCCGTGCAGAACGTGACATGTGGCGTCTTTCCGAAGAGGAAGAGGTGCATGAAGTGGATATCCGCTACCTGAATCGTCTGTCTGACCTTTGCTTCACTCTTGCCCGTTACGAAGCTGAAGTCAAATAAGAGATAAGTGACCGGAATGGTGGAACCGCCAAGCGACATTTTCTCGTTTGGCGGTTTTTGCATGTGGGTGGACAAGGGAGTGGGGATCAGGATGGTTCTTCGCTTTCAGGCTTATCATTGAAACTATCCGGCTGTTAGTATACAATAAGACGAGTTTATTCATGGGGAGAGCGTCGGGGTGAAGCGCTCTCAGCAGAAATGCTGCGTCCATCGCAAAGCCACTTTCCCGGGGGGGGGAAAAAAGTGAGTACGTACAAGACGTCCGATCCCTGATCCATAATTCCTAGTCATCAGTCACTAGTTGCCATTCGTTTTCAAAGGAGAAATATCATGGAACTTTTAGCACCAGCCGGATCTCCGGCGCATCTTATCGCTGCGCTCGATGCAGGAGCAGATGCTGTGTATCTTGGTGGGAAACGCTTCAGCGCGCGAAAATTTGCGGGCAATTTCTCTGATGAGGAGATGAAAGAGGCCGTCCGTATGGCGCATGGAAAAGGCGCCTCGGTGTATGTGACACTGAATACATTGATCGGCGATACGGAGAATAAGGCTCTCGCAGAGTATCTTCAGTTTTTAGGGACGATCCCGATTGACGGACTACTGGTACAGGATTTCGGTGTCGTTTCCATGGTGAGGAAGATCGCTCCGCACATTCCGCTCCATGCCAGCACACAGATGACGGTGTCAAATCTGGATGGCGTTCGTTTTCTGGGGGATCATGGATTCCAGCGTGTGGTGCTTTCGCGCGAGCTTTCTCTGGCGGAAATCAAGGAAATCACCGACCAAACGAATGTGGAGATCGAAGTTTTTGTCCATGGGGCACTCTGTGTGTGTTACTCGGGGCAGTGTCTCATGAGCAGTTTCATCGGAGGGCGCAGTGGAAACCGTGGTTCCTGCGCACAGCCCTGCCGCATGCCCTATGAGCTGGTGGATGATGCGGGCCGTCCTCTCGCGCAGGAGAAGGGGAAGTACATCCTAAGCCTCAAGGATATGATGGGGCTTCCTCGGATCCCCGACCTCTTGGCCGCCCATGTGTCCTCTCTCAAGGTGGAAGGCCGCATGAAGAGTGCAGAGTACGTCTATAATACCGTATCAGCGTATAGAAAAGCGATCGATGCAGCGAAGCAGCATCTTCTGATCGATACCGAGCCGTTGAAGCTCGATCTGGAAGAGGAATTTAACCGCGGCTATACGACGGCATATCCGGATGATACCGCAGGACCGTCTATGATCACGGAGTACGCGCCAGGAAATCACGGCGTCGAGGCAGGACGTGTGGAAAGCATCGGGCGCGCCGCCTTTGTTTTTAAATCAGAGGCAGATAGGCGTCTTGTGGATGTGACGGGTATTTCCTATGAGACAGAAGAAAGAACAATCGCCTTTATTCCTGTAGAACGGCTGTCTTCTCTGAAAAAGGGGAAATATCGCGCTCTTTTCGAAAAACGCCCTCTCGCGCATGCACATGTCTACTGGAATGTGAAAATACCGAAGAAGTCACTTGCGATGAAGGATCTGCAGGGAAAGATCCCGCTCTATCTCTCCTTGTCAGCGACTCCCGGGGAGGCACTGTCTTTGACCGCTGCCGATGATAAGGGGCATGCGGTGACGGTTATGTCTGATGTCCTCATGGAAAAAGCCAAAGCGCACGTGACGAGTGTGGAAGAGATAGAGAAGCAGATGAGCCGTCTTGGCAATACATGGTTCACACTTGCGGACATATCGGCATCCAATGAGGGATGCATGGTGCCGAAAAGCATTCTGAACCATCTGCGGCAGGAAGCGGTAGAGTCACTTTTGGCAAAGCGAAGAGAGGCACATGAGGCAGGCATCACGCGCCCACTCCCTGTCTCGATGACGCCTGCTTTTTCAAAAGTCCCTTCTGAGGAGGGCGCACATGTGACAGTCCGGACGACGCTTCTTTCTCATGTGAAAGAGGCGCTGGCAGCCGGTGTACGTCAGGTGATTTTTGGCGGCGAATCCTTCTCGCATAGGCCGATTCCATGGAAAGACTATGAGGAGGCGGTGCGTCTTTGTCACGAGGCGGAGGCAGAGATCCTCTTCCCCACACCGCGCGTGGTACGAGAAAAATATCAGGCCAGAGCGCAGGCGCAGCTGCGAAAGCTTTTGACGCTCCTTCCCGATGGCGTGGTGCTGGAATATGCCGGAGCCATCGAATGGGTAAAGGGGGAGGAAAGCCTCGCTGTCTGGGCGGGACCGTCCATGAATATTTTCAATAGAGAAGCTGAAAAAGAAATCGAAAGGCTTGGCTTTTCCGGCTGCTTCCTTTCACAGGAGCTGACGATCCCGCAGATCCGTCATATTGCGAAAGGATCGGATATACCGCTTGGGGCCTATGTGTATGGACGGACGGAGATGATGATTTCCGAGTACTGCGCGATCAATGCGGTGATGGGAGATAAGGACAAAAAGCACTGCCCTATGTATTGCATGCGGGGGCGCTTCGCCCTGAAGGATGGGGAAGGACGCCGTTTCCCTATCCATACCGATGAATGGTGTCATATGCATATCGCCAACTGCCATGTTCTGGATATGCGTCCGTACTTTGATGAATTGAAAAAAGCAGGCCTTTCTGCACTGACACTGGACGTTCGCGGGAATGAAGGAAGTATCCTCTCGCTTTGTAAGGATGCCTGTGATATATTATGCGGCCGGAAAGAGGCCCCCGGAGCAGGCAGGGGAGACGATGTCACCCGTGGTCACTTCTTTAGAGGAGTTTTATAAATGAAACAAGATGTACTGGAAACACTGGAGTTCGACAAGATCCGCGAAAAGCTCGCAGAGCTCGCCCCCTCGCAGCTTTCCAAAGCTATGGCACGGACGCTCATGCCGTCCGTAGAGCCGGAGATCATAGAGAAAAAGCTCACGGAAACAGAAGAAGCATCGATTCTTCTGGAGCGCGAGATCACGACCCCTTTGGGGGAGACGCATGACATCACCGAGACACTGGAAAAAGCTGGGAAAGACATGATACTGATGGCGAAGGAATTCATTGATCTCGCCGCAACGCTCGAAACGTATAAGAAGATGCATCACTATTTCGAAGGCGAGCGTCATCTGGTCTATCCCACGCTCGAAGAGCTTGCTTCGCTCATCATTCCGCAGGAACAGCTGATTGCAAGGATCCATCAGGTCTTCGATGAGCATGGCGAGGTCAGTGACCGCGCCTCCCCGCGTCTTTCCCGCATCCGCACGGAAAAGGAAATGATTAAGAATCGTATCCGCAAGACGATCCAGCAGATCATCCAGGATAAAGATCAGTCATCCTATTTTCAGGACGCCATCGTGACGCAGAGAAATGGTCGCTATGTCGTACCGGTCAAGGAAGAATACCGGTATAAATTTGAAGGGATCGTGCATGACAGATCATCCACCGGGCAGACGCTTTTTATGGAGCCGATGGCCTCAGTGCGCCTGAATAACGACCTCGCGGAACTCACGGCTTCGGAAAAGCAGGAAGTACAGGAAATCCTCCGCGCACTTACCGAGCAGGTGAAGAAGACACGGGAAGTCACGAAGAACAACTGTCACCTTGCGACCGAGCTGGAGTTTATTTTTGCGCGTGCGAAACTGGCACTCTCCATGCAGGGAGTAAAAGCCATCCACTCCACTCATGCGCTCGACCTTCGCCGTGCCCGTCACCCGCTTATTCCTGCGGATAAGGTGGTGCCGATATCCTTGACGCTGGGGATGGATTTCCAGATCCTCATCATCACCGGGTCGAATGCAGGCGGCAAAACCATCGCGATCAAAACAGCGGGGCTTCTATCGCTCATGAATCAGTCCGGTCTCTTCATACCGGCGGCTGAGGGCTCGATGCTTCCGATTTATAAAAATATCTATGCCATTATCGGTGACGAGCAGAGCATCCAGTACAATCTTTCGACCTTTTCTTCCTACATCACACAGCTTACGGCTTTTCTTTCTCATGTGGGGACAGAAGATCTTGTGCTTCTCGATGAACTGGGTTCAGGCACAGACCCTCTCGAAGGAGCCGCGCTAGCACAGTCAGATACGGAGGATCTGCAGCTGCAGGGAGTACCCGGTATCATTACGTCCCATTTCAGTGAAATGAAAAAACTCGCTTACGAGACGCGCGGCATCGAGAATGCATTCGTAGAGTTTGACGAAGAGACACTGACGCCGACCTACCACCTTATCATCGGCGTTGCGGGGAACAGCAATGCCTTCAGCATTTGCAAGCGGCTTGGCATGCCGCCTCTTGTCCTTTCGCGTGCCAGCCAGCTGAAAGAAGGCTCTCCGCTTCACAATATGGAAGAAGTCATGGCACGGCTGAACCGCCAGACGCGTGAAGTCGCGCATGAAAAAGAAGAGGTGGAAGCCCAGCTGAAGAAGGCTGAGGAACTGCGGAACGAACTTAGGACAGAGACGGATGCTTTCTATAAAAAGAAAGACCAGATCTTGGAGAAAACCAGACAAGAAGCGGAGACTATCAAAAGAGATCTTAGAAATCAGTCAGAAGCCATCATCAAAGATCTCAAGAAAAAAGCCTCAGCGATGGCGAAGGATGATCTCCAGCAGCATGTTACCAAAGTGCGTGGCGCGATCGATGCCATGGCACTCCCTGGAAGAGAAAACCGAAGAAATCCGCTTCCCAAGGAGCAGATCAAAAAAGGCACCTATGTCTATATCGATACACTGGACAGTGATGGTACCATCACCAAAGTGTCGGGGAATAAGATCACCGTCGCTTGCGGTCTGATGCATGTCACCGTGACTCCGGAGCATTGCTTCGAGACGAAGAAACCGGTGAAGAAGGTCAGGAAGCCGGTCAGTCGTCCGTTCGCTGCCCGGGGTGCGGCGAGTGTTCGTACCGTTCATACCACGCTCAATGTCATCGGGAAAACAGTCGATGAGGCCGTCCCTGAAGTGGATCGTTTTCTGAATGAATGTTTCATGGCAGGCGTTTCGCCGGTGCAGATTATTCATGGCAAAGGGACCGGCGCACTGCGTCAGGGGATCCAGGAGTATCTTCGTACGCTGAATTTCGTAAAGGAATTCCATGAAGCTGACTATAGAAATGGGGGCGCGGGCGTGACAGAGGTCTTCTTCTGATGGTAGACTGTAAGACAAAGAGGATATGATTTTCTCTTCATGGAAGCGTCAACAAACATAAAAAAGGAGGAAGCCCATCCTTCATTACTGATACCCTAAAAACGAGCCTCTCTGGCTCGTTTTTTTACGTTAAATTTTGCACTGGGTAAAGGAACGTGATAAAATAGGTAAAATATTTTTGTCAGCACGGTTCAGCTTGGCAGACCGTGAGTGAAATGAGGAGGAGTATCGTGGGCGAGCTCAATTTACTGCAGAAGAAAATTATGAAAGACGGCGTCATCAAAGCGGGAAATGTACTCAAGGTCGACAGCTTTCTGAATCATCAGATCGATGTCCCTTTTATTAGTGAACTGGGGAAGGAGTTCAAGAAACTTTTTGGTGACCGCCAGGTGGATAAGATCCTGACCATCGAAGCGTCCGGTATCGGCATTGCCTGTCTCACTGCAGTATATTTCGGGGTTCCGGTCCTCTTTGCCAAAAAGTCGGCAGGCAGCAATATGGATAGGGATGTCTATACGACCGAAGTGAAGTCCTTCACACATAATAAAGTGAATCATGTCGTAGCCTCCAAGAAATATCTGAATGCCGGTGAACACATCCTCATCATGGATGATTTTCTGGCAAACGGCTGCGCAGTGCAGGGGCTGATCGACCTTGTCAAACAGGCCGGCGGCATCGTAGAAGGTGTCGGTATCTGTATCGAGAAAGGATTTCAGGGCGGCGGTGACGAGCTCCGTGCTTCCGGCATTGATGTGAAATCGTTGGCTATTATCGAAAAGATGGATGCAGAAACAGGCACTATTACTTTTAGATAATGCGCAAAGATGCAAAGCAGTGAATTTCTGTAGAGAGTCCAATAATTATTATAGTTAGGAGTGTATTGTGGAAAAAGATCCGATTTATGAAACCAATGGGAAAATCACAATCAGAAAAGCGGTTCCTTTCGGGCTGCAGCATGTACTTGCCATGTTCGTGGCCAATATCGCGCCGATCCTCATTGTGGCCGGTGCTGTCAAAATGGATCCGGCGGAGTCGGCAGCACTCGTGCAGTCTGCGATGATCGTAGCCGGCATCGGCTCTCTTCTCCAGCTTTTCCCGATCTGGCGTTTTGGCAGCGGTCTGCCGATCATCATGGGGATCAGCTTCACCTTCGTTTCCGTAGCCTGCATCATCGGTACCAAGTATGGCTATGGTGCAGTCCTTGGTGCTGCGCTCATCGGCGGTATATTGGAAGGTATCCTTGGCCTTGGCGCCTCCTGGTGGAGGAAATTTATCCCGCCGATCGTGTCTGCGTCCGTCGTGACGGCTATCGGTTTCTCCCTGCTTCCCATCGGGGCAAATTCTTTTGGCGGCGGCTTTGGTAATCCAAATTTTGGTGCCCAGAATTACCTGATCGTCGGCACCATCCCGCTTGTTGCCTGCCTTGCGTGGAATCTTAAAGCACACTCTTTCTATAAGCAGCTTTCCGTCCTCTTCGGGCTTGTCGTTGGCTATATCGCCGCGTACTGCTTCGGCATGGTCGATCTGTCTCGACTGACGGAAGTCCCGCTTATTTCCCTTCCCGGGATCATGCCGATCTCGCTTGAATTCCATGGAGATGCCATTTTCTCCTTCTTCCTGATTTTCCTCGTCTCCGCAACAGAAACGCTGGGGGATACCAGTGCTCTTGCCATGATGGGATATGGCCGCCAGGCGACGAGCCGTGAAGTTTCCGGCTCCATCGCGGTCGATGGCTTCGTAAGCTCACTGTCTTCCCTTTTCGGCTGCATGCCGATCACATCCTTCAGCCAGAATGTCGGTCTTGTCGCTATGACCAAGGTTGTAAACCGTAAGGCTATCGGATGCGGTGCGGCACTTATGATTCTGGCAGGTATTATCCCCGGCCTTGGCGTCATCCTGGCGTCCCTTCCGGATGCCGTTCTCGGCGGCTGCACGCTCATGATGTTCGGCTCTATCGTTGTTTCCGGTGTCCGTATGCTCGGAGAATGCGGTTACTCGCAGAGAAATATGAGCATCGCTGCCCTCTCTCTCAGTATTGGTCTCGGTTTCACACAGACCCCGCAGATTTTCCATATCTTCCCGGAACTCTTCCGCAGTGTTTTTGCGGAAAACTGTGTGGCTGTGGTCTTCGTTGTCGCTGTCATTCTGAACCTCGTATTCCCTAAAGAAGAAAAGAAAAATCTGATTGTAGAATAATCGAATTTAGAAAAGCCGCCCGGTCTTTGAGGCCAGGCGGCTTTTTGCGGGGGCGAGAGGCTCATTCGTACCTTCTTTGGATCAGCTTTTTTTCAAACGCACCCTTCTGTTTTACCGGTGTATTCTCATTTAAAATCAAACATAAAAAATGTTTAGATATACTATAGCAGGGTTCCTTGAAAATGTACCGATTTCCTTGAGAATATCAGTACAAAATGGTGCAAAAAACTTGACCAAAATCAGCTTGGGCGATATAGTTAAATACAGTGGATAAATATAAAATCGAATAGGTGATAAAATGTTTAATTTACCAGAAAAATATGTCATGATTGACGGCTTCAAGATTCCTGCAGACAAAGGCGAAGAGTACAAGCGTCTTCGCGACAGCATGGCGAAGGAAGCGGATAAGTTTTTCCATACCTTCTGTGAAGAAGTGAAGAAGCAGAAGCTGGTGGACATCCTTGGCGAAGGCATCGTCGGCTATTCTTCGACCGGTGAAATGCTGGCAAGAATTTCCCTCGATCCTTTTGAGCTGTCTGCGTTGAATGTAGCAAAACAGAGAAAGAAGTTGCATGAATATATGCTTGCGACCAATGGTTACGATGATGATGACTACCAGCAGCTCCTGAAGGAATTCAAGGAACGTCAGGCGGAAAGAAAAGCAGCCAAAGAGAAAAAAGCGTAATGCGTTTCAGGGCATCCATGCATTTGACCGGCATGGATATATTTAATATGAGAAATGGCATTGTGATCTTGCGGAAAGACGCGGATCGACATGTCACTTCGGTCATGATGCGCTCTTACAAATGCCTGCCAGCTCTTAACCGCTAACATAATAACAATAGGAAGGAACATACTGCTATGATTCATTTGATTCTGGACAGTACCTCCGGCGTTGGTGCAGATTTTCTAGCCCTTCACCCGAATGTACACTGTATTTCCCTGACCATTGAAATGGGAGAGAATTACGTACCGGAAAGCGAGGCAACCATTAAGGCTGTCATCGATTATTCCGAAGCGACGAAGAAATCGGTACCTACGAGCCAGCCGAGTACCGGCGATTTTCTGAAGCTGTTCTCCGATATTCCTGCCGAAGACCCGATCATTGTGCTCTGCCTTTGCTCCACCATCAGCGGCACGTACAACGGGGCGCTTTTGGCTGCCCGACAGTCGGGACGCAAGAATATCACGGTCATCAATACGAGAACGACGGCGATCGGCATGATTCATCTGCTGGAGGATGGTCTGGATATGATCGAGAAGGGGCTTTCCTATGAGGAAATCGCGAAAGCGCTCGAAGAAGCCTCGATGCGGACGGGACTCACCGTCGCGCTCGATACCATTGACTATCTGAAGCGCGGAGGACGCATCGGGAAGGCTGCCGGCCTCATTGGAAGCATTCTCAAAATCAAGCCGGTGATTTACCTGAATGAAAACAATGAAGTAGATGCTTTAGGGAAGGTGCGTACGACAAAAAAAGCAAATGCTCTCATGATCGATTACCTGAAAAAGCAGGAGCCGCTCAAGAGACTCGGCATCGTACACATCGAAAATGAAGCCGGAGCGAAGGTGCTCTATGACAAAGCGAAGGAAATGTATCCGGACATGGACATTACACTCACGACGGCGACCCCGGTTCTGACAGCCTATCTGGGACCTGGTCTTACTGGATTCATTTTTGAAAGAGCCAAATAAATGGGGGAGAGAATGATGTATACCGTTATTGATGGGAATTGTTTCAAAAATATGCTGGTAGGAGCGTATCAGCTTTTCCAGAAGAAATATGAAATTATCAATCAGCTGAATGTTTTCCCCGTGCCGGATGGCGATACAGGGAATAACATGCTGAATACCTTGAAGTCCATGTACAGCATGATTGCGGAAGTCAGCCCGGAAGAGCCAGTTGGCATCATCGCTGAGAAAGCTTCTGCTGGTGCTATCATGGGGGCACGCGGAAATTCTGGTGTCATCCTTTCGCAGATCATTCATGGCATCAGCCGCGGCCTGCATGGCAAGAAGACCGCTTCCTGCGGACAGATGAGGAAGGCTTTCCAGTATGGTATCCTGTATGCGTATCGTGCTGTCACCAAGCCGGTGGAGGGTACCATCCTTTCCGTAGCTCGCGGCATCGCGAAAGGGACGCATGATGTATATCGCGTGGAAACGGATTTCAGCAAAATTTTGGAAGCATCTATCGATGCGGGAGAAGAAGCACTCGCTAAGACGCCGGAGCAGCTGCAGATTTTAAAAGATGCGAATGTTGTTGATGCCGGTGGTCAGGGACTGATCTTCTTTTTGATGGGGTGTCTCAATGGTCTGACCGGAAAAGTCGAGGATATCGAAGTCGATGTGAAGCCGGTCATCAGCCGTCTGGAAGCAAAAGGAGAGTCTTTCTCCATTGAGTATCCCTACTGCACGGAATTCCTCATCAGCCCAGGTATAGGAAGTGCTCGTGCGGTCCGCCAGCAGCTTGCTTCCG
>ERZ1023899.57-NODE-57-length-22008-cov-12.359723_pt1 | contig 22008 bp, 15 predicted proteins | sample MGYA00380400_ERZ1023899 | MGnify/ENA primary metagenome ERZ1023899 (study PRJEB33179, sample SAMN07448996) | human gut metagenome | biome: Human-gut; feature: Human associated habitat; material: Faeces | host: Homo sapiens | place: India: Bhopal | collected...
GCAAAGACCGTCAAACTTGATAGTTAATTATACAAAAATATGTTAAATTCACGATGTAAGATTTGACTGATTTAAGATTGGCATATCGCTGACTTGAAGAAGACAAGGCTTTGATCTCGTTGGACAGTTCACCATTCTCGTCATATTCCCATACTTTAGTTGTATAGTCATCCACTCTTCGGACAACCTGCTTTGGTATGCCGTTTTTGTAAAATTTGACTATGGTTCCTATCCAAGCATTTCCAGATCTGTACCCCACTATTTTTATATTCCCCTTTTTGTCAAAGATAAACTGTGGACCCTCCAATACTCCGTCAAGATATGTAGAAATGTTAATAGTCGCGCCCTTGTCATTTTTTTTAACGAATGCACCATTCCTCCTTTTACCAGCCATTTGTGACAATGTCTTGATCCCACCACTACGATAGTATGTGGTGTCAACTCTGCAATAATCATCAATGGACGATATCGGTTTCATTTTCTTCATATGTGCCTCTGATGTATCATTTTTTCCTTCCATCCGGTTGATAGTCTGGGCTGCGATATTCATGTGAAGCCAATCATCACCTCTGTCAATCATAACAATAGTTGTATCTTGTGTTACCTTCGCAATAGAGAGAAGTTCACCAGAGTCAGCCATGTCATAGTTATATACAATGTTATCTCCTTTCATTGTAGACTCATAAGATGACATTCGTCCATCCGTGCCATGAAAGCCCATTGCAATGGAATAACTGTAATCGTAGTTAAAGTTGATAGACAACAATGTGTTACATGAAAAGGCACAACATATATTAACATCATTAATACCATAAACACATGATGTCAGAATATCCAAACTGTCGTTAATTTCTATCATTGGCCCAAATGGTGTTCCTTTGCACCTAGGGACGATCGACTTTAGGCTTCCATTGGGATGTAAGTTTGTGTCAATTAAAAAGCCTTGATTCACGACATCATAATACCTTGCCTGTGAACACGATGAAAAAATTAATACTAACAATATGGCCTCTATACTATTAATTATGATTTTTAATATCATTATTATAATATTTTATAAAATAATTGTCAGACAATAAGTTGTATAGTTCGTAAAGGTAACTTTTATAAAGTACACATTCTCCATTTGCGAGAGATTCATGGTCGCTATTGGCATCTGTGGCCAAACGAATCAAGAAAGCATATAATGATTCTCCTCTATTATTTTCTTTCTCCCATCTACTTAGATCGTCAGAATCTTTGTTCATATGAACAAAAGACTCATGTCCCATTACTGCTGTAGCTTCATTTACATCCATATCTTCGTTAAGATACATTACTTGCATGACACCATCTTCAATCGGCATAATGTCATTTGCAAGATTCGTATTATTAGAGATTTGCATTATTCGCCCTTTTGAGTTACGAACAAAGATAAATGATTGTCCCCTGATAGAATTGTCGTTGTAATGTTCAGAATAAATCCAAAAAGCATCCTTGTATCGATCTCCGTTTTCAGTAGCAGTAATAGTCGATTTTCCAATGCTAATTGTTTCTCCCTTTGACATAAAACGCCTTATAAATCGTTCTCCTGCTTTTGTGGAAATAAATCTCTCGAAAGCTATTTGTTGATTGACATTAGTCATTTTACTTAATTTCACTTCTTTACCATCTGAATCTATATTGTTCACCGGATTCCCGGCGCAGTAGGCGTACGGGGAGACGGAGTAGTACTTCTCGGCGAGGGGATCTTGGGAGGTGAAGATGCCGTGGGTGGTCTGGTAGCGGGCGCCGCTGTCGTACCATTTGGTGTCATGGCTTATCTCGTATTCCTTGCCGCCGTAAAGGAAGTCGTTGGCGTATTCCACGGTGCTGTACGAGGCAAGCTCACCGTACGGGAGGTAGTCGTACTCCCCGATGGCGGTCCAGCCGTCCTTTACCTTGGCCCTCGTGCTGCCGAGGTGGTCCCGGAGATACACCACTGTGGAGTACCGTCCGTCGTACCCTGTCAGAATCATGCCTCCACCATAGGACACTCCAATAAGGGTATGCTCGCTGGCCTGACTGTACAGGAACGGTCCGGCGTAATAATAGCCGCTGTAGGTCTCGTCCATCACCGAACTTATCTTCGTGCCGTCGGCAAGATAGGTGAACCATGTCTGGTAATCACCGTCACCGTGAATGATGCTTGGCATGTTCAGGATGTCGTATTCGGCGGTGATCAAGGATACCCCGTCAGAGGTGAGGTTTCCGTTGGCGTCATAGGAGAATCCGTCATTCGCGCGTCTGTTACCATCGTAGGTGAACAAGAGGCTGTCAGGATCCGCGCCGTTGGTCCTTGTCATGGAGAGGATGTTGCCGTTGCGGTCGTACCTGATGTCCCGCTCGGTGTGCGTGTTTTTCAACGTGCCACCGACATATTCCATGGCGTCCGTGAGGCGGTTGAGTCCGTCGTACATGAATCGGTACTCCCGTTTCGGGGATGTCCCTCTGCTCCATGACCAGGAGGATATGCCTCCGGTGAAACTCGGCTCCACACCTGGGGACGCATCATAATAGCCGAGCCTTGAAGCGTAAATCCCATCCTCTCCCAAAGTGGCGGACCTCTCATCCTCCCAACCCTGCAGATTATAGGTGAACCGCTCGCGCAGCCGGGCTCCCGTGGCCGTTCCGTCGGAATGCACCTTCGTGACCAGCCTTCCAAGATTATCATACCTGTACTCAACGTTCGCGGTGTGGCCGTTCAGGTCTGCCGACTCCGTGAGTATCCGTCCGTCCTTGTCGTATGTGAACGCACGTGCGTAGACATCATTGTTCTCGTTTCCCGGCTCTGAATATTCGCTCTGGGACGCTAAGAGCCGCCTCTGGGTGTCGTACCTGAAGCTTGACTTCAGTGTCCCTGACGGCCGCCGCTCGACAAGTTGGATGACATTGCCACGGTTGTCGTAATAATAGACCCTTTCGGCATATGGCTCACCATTGGTCGTGGACACCTTCTCATAGGCCAGCCGGCCTCTCCAGTCCAGATTGACCATGTCCGGCGTGACGAGATCCGTGATCTCATCGAAGTACATATCCTCTCCAAGATCAGACGGGATCCTGTCGTAGGAATATGCCCGGAGAGTGTCGCGGTTAAGAGTCCCGCTGAGGGTTGCAAGTCCCTCGCGGTCGAGTTCCGGCAACATCGCTGTCCAGTCTGTAGTGGTGGCGTCCCTGATGACGCTTTCAGTCAGGACTCTGCCTACTTCATCATAAGTATAGTAGATCCAGATGCCCTTGTCCCTCATGTTCTGGTCCTGCGACATGATGAGATGTCCGGCGGCATCGTGCAGTGTCAATTGAAGACCTGCTCCTGGACGATACGTGGCGGTCAGATTGCCTCGCGAGTCATACCTGTACCTCCAGCAATATCTTCTCGCCAGATCCCCGTCGACAGGAATGCTCACCCCTGTGACCGGAAGCCGTACATAGCCCTCCGGGCTGACCGCCCAGCACAAGTTCCCACGGAAATCATACCCGAAGAGCGTCCTGGCCGCGCCAGCGCCTGTCCCGGCGTCGACGCGGATTGTCCTCCCGTCAAAGTCTTTCCATTTGGTGGCCACCCTGCCGTCACCGTCAGTCACCCTCTCACCGTACAGGCTGCCTGCCGGATAATATCCGACCACAGTGGCATCGCCCGTGACGGCATCCACATCCAGAATCTCGATCTCGTCAGCCTTGTTCGTGATGTATTCAGTGTTCGATGGATGCGCCGACAATGTCGCTCCGGGAAGGAACGACCGCAAAGGCCGTCCGCCCGGGCAGTCCTCGTACACTGTCTTGCCGTAGGCGATTGACCCGTCATCAATCCCGAACGCCGTCGCGTAATATGACTGCTGTCCGGACAGGGCATCAGTCCTATAGGCCCCGTCGGCCGCGCCGCCGGCGTACGGCAGATACCGCCTGGTCTCGTTCCCGAAGATGTCGTGGCCGAAAAGGGAGACCATGTCGAAAGGACAGGCGCCGCCGCCGACATTGATCCTCTGCTCCGGATATCCCAGGCCGTCATAGTACATGACTTCCTTGGCGTTCCCGCTACGTGACGGAAGCTCGGATATTATCCAGTTCCGGCTGCTGTCAACAGACAATCCGGCACTTGGAGCGTCCATGTCGGGGACATCGGGCGATTCCGGATTCGGCTTGGGAGTCGGATAGTCATCACCGGGATCTTCGTCCTGCGGTGGGTCTGGAGTGGCTGCATCGCGTGGCATCTGGATAATCTCCACAAATGTCGCCTCGTCCCCGAGATAGGCTTTCCTGGAATATTGCGCTGACGTGTTCTCAGAGTAGGATATGACAATGTTGACATTTCTCGCGTCGACCACCTCGATGTCAAGGACCCTGATCCAGGTCTGTCCGGAGCCGTGGAATCCCATGTCAAGGTTGTCGGCGATGATGGACCAGTCGGTGTCGGGTGAATATGGTACCTCATGCGGCACCCGCAGCTCACCGGCGGAGGCGTTCACCTGATAACTTCCAGACACGGGAACGCCGAGGGCGTCGTCCCACACGTGTACCTGAGCGACCGAATTGAGCGCGAACGCGGTGAGGGCACATATAATTGATATGATGTATCGTCTCATAGGTCTGTGAAATTATTGGTTTGTCATGTTGTACCCGTATTTCCCGATGATGTCTCCGGACTCTATCACGGATGTCAGGCGGCCAAACTCGTCAAGCCCATAGACGGTCTTGGTCATATCTGGAATTGTCTCCGATGTCATCCCGACAAGAGGATTCCACGTCCAGAACCAAGCAAGGCGGTGGCCGCTGGCCTTCACGGTTTTCATAGTCATATGCAGTCCGGAGTAGCCCCATAGGTATGTGGCGGTGTTGCCGAGGGCATCCTCGACCTCCGTGGGGTTGCCGTAGCCGTCATATGACTTGACGGCAAGGACTTTCTCGTAGCTGGTGACGCTTCCATTGGTGGCGATCAGGCCGTGCCTTATTGAAGAGGGGAGAAGTCTGCTTTTCCCGTTCACCGTGAAGAGGCCATAGTCAAACCTCTCGTCCGATGCGGTCTTGCCTCCGACGGTGACCGTCCTGCCGCTCATGTATGATGGATAGTCGTTTCTATACTCGATACTCGTGACCACCGTACGGTCCCGGCTGTCGGTGGTGGAGAAAGATGCCGGCCGGCCGGTGTTGGAGGTCTCGGTGATTTCAACGTGTGTGGTCCTCATAGGCGTGTGATCACTCCCAAAAGATGTCGTTGACTGTCTGCCGACATAGGCAGACCTCCGGCTCAGGATTCTGTTGAAGACACGTCCCTGTAATATGGAGGGTACGGTTGTAGTCATCTCGGACTCACCCGGAGTCCAATAAAACAATTTGTTTTCCGTATCTGACACCTTGCCGCCGTTCTCCACAGTACCGGTGTAGATAGTAGTACCGGTCTCCCGTCCTGCGCAGAGAGACCCGTTCCGCATCAGGCTCTCAGGAAAGTCTGAGCCCAAGTCGTAGAATATGAAATTCCAGCCGTCCCGCGTTATGATATCCGACGTGGAACTGTGGTATGTCTCCTCGTATGGCCCGTCCGACCGCAAGAGGAACCTGTGCTCGGTCACGGACTTGGCCTCACCCCCGATCTCGTCCGAAACCTCCTCCAAAACCCTGGAATAGCCGATGTGTCCGCCTTGAGATTGGCCGGCCAGGTATGACACGACCTCGCGCTCGATCGTAAGGGCCGGAGCCTCCAGCCGGTACTTGTAATACACGTGAGGCTCCTCGTAAAGTATCCCGGAGCATTTGCCGGTAGCGCTCAAGTAGCGGAAACGGCGTGAGAGACGGAGGCAGTCTCCAGAAGTGTACGTGTCTATGCGTGCCACGCGCACCCCGCCGGTCACGGTCTCCGGAATAGATTCCTTTCTTCCAGGCTTGCTGGTATAGCTGTTCTGTTCGTAATGGTATTCAGAGTGTCCGCCGGTAGGGTAGGTCATGCGTTTCAGCATAAGGGCGCGTGTGCCCTCGAAATCAAACTTGTGGCGGCTCTCCTTGAGTCTCATCGAAAAGATCGGAAGGCTCTTCTCGTTTCCATCCGGATCCTGGACCTCCCTGGAATAATAACCATACCAGTCCTCCTTCCATGTCGGCTGTTGAGGGAACCAGCCCGTGCCGACGCATCCCGGGTTGCGTCCCGGCATGAAGCCGTCACCGTTGTAGGAGATCGAGATCGGGATGGTGAAATCCCTGTCCTTGTACGTGTAAAGGTTTATGGCGTATGACGCCGCGCCGGTGTACATATTCACGTATGACCCGCCACCGTAGCGGATCATGGCCTGGACATCCGGAGCCGTCGGACAGAACTGCGCCTCCGGAATCGGGGTGCCGTGGGCATATTCGGGAGGGTTGTCGCCATCCGCCTTCGCGTTAAACGGCAATGCAAAGGCAATCGCGAACGCAAGAGATGGCCGGAACTGAATGGCTTTGAGAGATTTGAGGATCAGTTTTGGCGTCATATTTTGTGGTTCTGTTTTCGTCAGTATCCAGGCAGGTATGCTTTCCCGGCATGCCTCCGCAAGTTACGAAAAAAAACGAAACGCACAAAACCGAGAAACGTTATTAAGGACAAGGCCAGATTAAGCGTACGGTCAGAGGATCATAAACATGTGATAGTGCTCCAGTTGAGGGCAAAAACACCTACGACGGCAGCATTATAAGGAGAAAATGCTGCCGTCGTGAGATGTGAAGGCCTCGTGTATACCGTCAAAGGCCGTCCTCATTGATTGGTTATTATTTCTCCGTCCCGGTGATTTCGGCCATGACCTTTTCGGCTTTGGCGTAACCATCAGCGGGGGCCTTCCACATAAAGGCCACAACGGCGGCTCCCACGAGGCCTATGATCACGGAGACGAGGAATACGGAGTCCCAGCCGAAATGCTCGGCGAGGTAGCCGAATGTCACACCGGAGATGGCTGTGCTGGCGTACCCGAATATTCCCAAGATGCCGTTTGCGGTGGCGCAGGCGTGCTTGGTGGCCTGCTGGGAGGCGGAGGTGCCGAGAAGAGCCTGTGGACCGTAGATGAAGAAGCTGGAAAGGCAGATGAATATGGCGGAGAGCCACGGCATTCCGGCAGGGGACTTCCAGAACAGGAAGAACGACAGGGTGGCGCCGACCGTGCAGATGAAGCAGGTCCTGTGCGCGCGGCTCTTCATGAACTTGTCCGTGAACCATCCGGCCAGCAGCATTCCGGCGATGCCTCCGACCAGCTCGGACGCGGCCACGACAGTGCCTGCGGTGGAGATCTCCATGCCCTTGTACTGTGTCAGGAAGGTCGCGCCCCAGTCAAGGATCGTGAAACGGACCACATATATGCAGAAGTTGGACACTGCAAGGATCCAGATCAGAGGGTTGGCGAACACCATACGGTTGACGAAAGACTTGAATGACTTTCCGGACATATTGTCGGCCAATGAAGCGTCGGAGGTTTTATCTTCAGATTTCTCGTCCTTATTCATGTCCTCGATTTCAGGAAGTCCTACGGACGATGGGGTGTCCTTCAATGTGAAGAACAACGCGACGGCGCCCACGAGGGCGATGGCGGCGGGAACAGCGAAGCAAAGCTGCCATGCGCTGTAGCCGTAGTGCTTCAGGAGGAATCCGCAGATCACGCTGATGAGTCCGGCTCCGATGGAGTGGGAAGCGTTCCAGATGGACTGCTTGGTGGCAAGCTCGGAAGGCCTGATCCAGTGGCACATGAGACTGATGCACGGTGGCACTCCCATGCCCTGGAAATAGCCGTTGAGAACCCATAATGTACCTATGATATAGACCAGCGTCATCGTGGCCTTGCCCTCGGTGTCCAGCACATTCATGAACGAGTTCATGGACGGGCTGAAGCATATGACAAGATTGGTCACGGCTGACAACACGAGGCCGAGGGACATGAGCTTCCTGCGGCTGAACCTGTCGGCCAGAAAACCGTTGACGAAGCGGGATATTCCATAGATGATGCCATTCAGGGTCAGGAATATACCCAACTGGACCTTGGATATTCCCAATTCCGCCTCAAGCGCCGGCATGACCACGCTGAAATGCTTCCTGACAAAGTAATATAGCGCATACCCTATCATCAATGTGATCAGAGTGCGCCACTGCCAGTAGTTATACTTCTTTTCTGTCTGCTTGTCCATAATATTCGTTCATTAATATGTGATCCCTGTCCGGCACGCGTCACTGTTGCCTGGGGGCTGGAGAAGGCGGCGCCGGTGTTGTGCGATATGACGGCAAATGTAGGGATTTTTCGGAGATATTCAATAATTGGCCGAAAAAGGCTATCTTTGTCGGAATTTCGTAATAGGCGGGATTCTGTAATATGATGACACAAGAACAAAAAAAACGTTTCCAGTATTGGCAGTGGCGCACAATCATCGGAACGATGATCGGCTACTCTATTTTCTATCTTGTACGTAAGAACTTTTCTTTCGCCATTCCTGGTCTGACCGCTGAATATGGCATCACCAAGGCCACGTTCGGAGCTATCCTCGCCATCGCAAGTTTCATGTATGGCGTGTCCAAGTTGATAAACGGCTTTCTGGCCGACCGTCTCAACGGCCGCTGGCATCTTGTCACCGGATTGTCCGTCAGCGCGTTCGTGAACATCCTGTTCGGAGCGGGCGCGATGATCTGCGCCTACTTTGTCGGGGCGGACTACGGGCCGAAGTTTGTCAATTACCTTGTCATCCTGTTCGCTGTGCTTTACGTTGTCAACAATGTGTTCCAAGGATGCGGATTCCCTCCTTGCAACCGTCTGATAACCCACTGGGTACCACCTCACGAGCTCGCTACCAAGATGTCCATCTGGAACACCTCGCATTCTGTCGGAGCTTTCCTCGTCGCCGTGCTTTGCGGCTACATCATGGGGCACACCGGAGTGGACATGAGCGCTGACGCTGAGGTCCGCGCACGTGTCGCCGAGAACACGGCGAACATCACCGCGTCGATGGATCCGGCCGCGGCCCAGGCCTATGTCGATTCCGCTCTGCAGCACATCGGGTCCTGGCAGTGGGCCTTCTGGATTCCGGCCGCTATCGCTGTACTCGGTGTGATCTTCATCATCGTGACATTGAGGGATACTCCTAAGTCGGTGGGGCTTCCTGAGCTTGAGGGCACGAAGGTGGCGGACAAACATGATGAGGCAGAGAAGAAAGAGTTCAGGCAGTTCATCATCAACAAAGTTATCAAAAACCCTATCGTGTGGATTCTGACGCTGGCTGACTTCTTTGTGTACATCGTGCGTATGGCTGTGCTTGACTGGGGACCATCCTTCCTTCAGGAAAGCCGTGGACTGTCTCCGGCGCTTTCTGCATGGACGGTCGCCATATTTGAGGCCTTCGGCGTTGTCGGAATGCTTGTGGCCGGAGTGGTCTCAGACAAGTTGTTCCACAGCAAGGCACAGAGAACCTGCGCGTTGTGTATGGTTGGCGTTATGGCGTTCCTCATCGTGTTCTGCCTTCTCCCGGCATCCACAAACCCTGTTGTCCTTATGCTGGTGCTTGCCTGCATCGGTTTCTTCCTCTATGGCCCTCAGGCTCTCATCGGTGTCGTGGCGTCCAATCAGGTGACCCGTCGTGGAGCTTCCTCAGCCAACGGAATCATCGGCTTCGTGACTTATCTCAGCCCTATCATCTCCGGATTCGTGTTCGGCCACATCGCCGACAACCCTAAGTTCGGTTGGGAAGGGGTGTTCAAGATCATGATATTTGTCGCCGCTCTCGGTCTTGTCACCTTGCTGACCCTCTGGAACAAGAAGACTGACGGCTACGCTGAAAACCAGGAGTAAGAGGTTACTTCTGAATATTCATAAAAAAACTACCGCCGCGAGGTTGTGATCCTTCACGGCGGTTTTTATATTCAATGAATATCTCCCTATTTCGCGTCGAACGCGAAGATGTGCGCCTGTTCGGCTCCCCATGTGGATGTCACCACGAGACGCAGTTCCTTGGCCTTGACAGGCTCGTCGAATTTGATGTGCCTGAGGCGGAGGTAGTTGTCGGTGTCCTCGTAGAGGGTGATCCACTCGTTCTTCACCTTGGCTTCGACCTTGAAACCTTTCGCCATCATCTTAGGCATCTCCACGCGCTCTGTGGTGGCTTCAAGCTTGCGCATCCTCTTGCTCCTGTACTTGAAGTCGGAGTCGAAGATGATGCGGACACCGGTCAGTTCCACAGGCTTTTTCCAGCTGTAAACGATGCTCTCGTCGCCCGGGGCCACCCACACGCCGTTGTCCTCTCCGTCCCATTTGCGGTCGATTCCGTTGCGAAGAGGCAGGTTCGAGTCGGCTGTGGTTGCGGACATCGTGAGCTCTGATGGCTTTCTCCACCTGTAAGGCAGCATGCTGTCATCGTCCTCAAGCATGTCCTGAAGCTCGGCGATGTGATCCTTGCGGACTCCGGCCGGGGTTGTGCCGTATTTGATCGCGAGTGCGGCTCCGGTTCCGGCAGCCTGTCCGAGAAGGGCGCAGGTGGACATCACTCTGGTTGAGGACAGTCCCATGTGTGTGGCGGAGATGTCACGTCCGGCGAACATCAGGTTCGGCACGTTGACTGAATAGAGGCAGTCGAACGGGATACCGAAACGTTCCGGAGTCGTGTGCTCGACCGAGAATATTCCTTTTCTGTGGAAAGCGTCCGGATGGTGGTTGTCCAATGTCCATCCTCCGTAGGCGATAACGTCCGGGAAATGTCCTCCGGACATCACGTCGTTCTGGGTCAGGATGTGAGGGCCGATGTAGCGGGTGGACTCACGCTTGCCCGGAAGCGAGCCGATCCAGTCGAGGTCGTAGTTCTTGCAACGGCCGTCAGGGTTGTTTTTCATGTATTCCCAGACACCGTAGGCGATGCGCTTGAGCTCGTACTGGATGTCGTTGGCGTCGAAGATCGTGTTCAGGTTGCCGCCGAACTCGATCCACCAGAAGTTGTTGTCTTTCGGGTAAGGCTTCTTGTAGTTGAACTTCACTCCCGGGATTGTGGACTTAGGCTTGTCGTAGTTGAAGTCATCGTCCGTGAAATGGTAGGCCCATTCGGGAGCGGTGAACGGATGATCCTCGTCTGTCTTGCGGAGCTGGAGCAGGATGGAGTTGCCCATTGTCTTCGCGTCCCCGCCCTCGTCAAGGAAGGTCTCGTCAAACTCGCTTGGCAGCTCGCGTCCGTGGCGGTATTTCGCTCCGGAGAGACGTAATATTCCATCACCGGTGCAGTCGGCGAAGATTGTACCTTTTATAAGGTATCTGGTGTAGGCGTTGATGTTCCATGCCTTCACGGCGGCGATCCTGTCACCGTCCATCACGACATCCTCGACTGACGTGTTGAGGAGAAGCTTGATGTTCGGCTCCATCACCACTGTGGAGTAGATGGCGTCATCCCAAAGGGTGTAGCGGAGGAGCGGGTTGAAGCGGAAGTTCCTCATCTGCATTTCCTCAAGCAGACCGGCCTCGGCGTTCTGGTCGCCCTTGGCTCCGACTATTCCCATCCTGACTTCGCTGGAGGCGTTTCCGCCGAGAACAGGCCTGTCCTGCACGAGAATCACGGTCGCTCCGTGCCTTGCCGCGGACACGGCGGCGCACACTCCGGACAGTCCGCCGCCGGCGACAACGATGTCCGCGCTCAATTCCACATCCTTGATTGTCTTTGCGTTCTGCTCTGTCAGCATTCCCTGGGCATAAGCCGTCGTAGAGGTCAACGGCATCAAAACCGCCGCTAACGCTCCGGCAATAATAGAGAATGATTTTCTTGTCATTTTTCGTCAGTGTTATTTTCCCTCAAAATTAGCCAAAATATCGCTATGAGACAATTATTCCGCCATTTTTCGTAACTTTGCATGTTGACCGACCAATGTCGGTGAATTAACTACAGTAACGTGCCGACGCATTTTGCCTGATGCTGAATACGCCGGCGGATAAAGTCAAGAAATACAATGAAAACAGCAATTCAGTTCGGAGCGGGAAACATCGGCCGTGGATTTATCGGTGCCGTGCTTTCAAAATCAGGCTATCAGGTAGTGTTTGCGGATGTCAACAAGGAAATAGTTGACAGGATCAATGCGGACGGGCAATATACCGTGCACATCAAGGATGTTGAGAGCGAGGATATCCTCATCTCTGGAGTCTCTGCCGTGGATTCGTCAACGGACGCCGTGGTGGAGAAGATCAAGGAGGCGGAGTTGATCACGACAGCCGTAGGTCTCAGGATCCTCCAGTTCATCGCTCCGGCTATCGCCAAGGGAATCATCGCCCGCAAGGATTCCGGAATAGAGGATCCGCTCAACATCATCGCGTGCGAGAACGGGCTCATGGCGTCCTCACGTCTCAAGGAGGCTGTATATTCCCATCTGGACGAGGCCCAGAAGACTTGGTGCGTGGAGCACGTCGGTTTCCCGGACTGCTCGGTTGACCGCATCGTCCCTCCGGTGAGGAGCGAGAATCCTATCGATGTCGCCGTGGAGAGATTCTACGAATGGAATGTGGAAGAGAAGGCTTTCGTCGGTCCGGCTCCAAAGGTTGAGGGAATGAATATGGCCGATAACCTTTTGGCCTACATCGAGAGGAAACTTTTCACTCTGAACACCGGTCATGCCATCACCGCATACCTCGGCAAGATGAAGGGCTGCACGACAATCACAGACAGCATCGCTGTTCCTGAGGTTTATGAGACCGTTCATGCCGCCATGCAGCAGAGCGGCGAGGCTCTCGTGAAGCAGTTCGGTTTCGATCATGATGCTCACTTCAAGTACATCGAGAAGATCATCGGACGTTTCCGCAACCCTTATCTTCAGGATGACGTGAACCGCGTGGGACGCGAACCTATGCGCAAGCTCTCCCCGGATGACAGACTTGTGAAGCCGGCCATGACCGCCAAGAGTTTCGGTCTTCCTTACGACAAGATTCTGCTCGGTGTCGGAGCCGCCTTGCATTTCGACAATCCAGAGGATCCGCAGAGCGTCCAGATGCTCGATCTGATCAAATCAAAGGGACTTGAGGCGGCGGTTTCCGAGATCACCGGAATCAATGCCGGGGACCCGATGGTCGCTGAGATCGTCAATGCCTACAAGGAAGTGGAAAGAATATGATCGGCTGCTTTTTGCGTGAATATTCAAATCACATGAAACGCATATTATCATTCTTGCTGCTGGTCGGCATCGCTGTGGCGTCAGGTGCACAGGTGAAGGTAAACTGCGGCCCTTATCTGCAGAATGTCACGGAGGACAGTTTCACGGTGGTCTGGACCACGAACGGGCCGGCTGTAGGTTGGATTGAACTGGCTCCGAACGACGGTACGAATTTCTACAACGTGGAGAGACCTAAATATTTCGACCTCAGAGGAATGGGCAGGAAGCCGATCGGTACGCTCCACAAAGTCACGGTCTCCGGCCTGAAGCCAGGCACCACATACAGGTACCGCGTGATGTGCCAGGGCGTTCTCTCGCAGGAGAACAGAGCCAGAATCCTCTACGACGAGGGTTACGGGCTGGATCTGAAGAAAAGGCCTACCAAAGTTACCACAAAGGCTCTTGAATATGACAAGGTCAAGTTCGCCGTGGTGAATGACATGCACGAGCATGATTCCGTGATGCAGGTACTTTTCAAGGACGCCAAGGACAAGTACGATTTCGTCTGCTTCAACGGCGACATGACCTCGGCTATCGACAGCGTGGCCGAGATCCGCATGCACTACATGAACACCGCGTCCAAACTTTTCGCTTCGGACACTCCGCTCTACCTCTGCCGCGGCAACCATGAGTACAGAGGCAACGATGCCATCAAGTACCTTGACTACTACCAGACTTCAACAGGAAGGACGTACTACACGGCCTCTTACGGGAAGTTTTTCTTCCTGTTCCTCGACTCTGGAGAGGACAAGGTTGACAGTGACATCAGGAATCTGAACATCATGATCACCGAAGACTACCTGAAAGAGGAGGCCGAGTGGCTGAAAGGCGTTGTGGCGAGCGATGAATATAAGAACGCCGAGATGAGGATCGCGTTCTGCCATATTCCTCCGTCAGACAAGGGATGGCATGGCAATGTGATGGTCAGCAAATATTTTGTGCCGACGTTGAACGGTACAGGCCTGGACCTGATGTTGTGCGCTCATATTCATAAATACCGCTTCAACGATGCGAACACCATCGGAGCGGACTTCCCTGTGCTTTGCAACGCCAACAGGCAGCGCATCGACGCGGTGGTGGACAAGGACGGCATCCGTCTGGACTTCTTCGATGAGACCGGCGCCAAGATCAAGAGCATGAAATTCGACAAGAAAAAATAAGTTTTATATTTTGAATATATGAATAGGATTACATTAGCGTTGGCGTTGTCTCTGACTGTTATGACCGCCTCGGCGCAAAACAAAAAGGTGGACTATACGTTCACGGAGGCCTCTGACCTCACAATGGTGGGCAAACTCATGCCGGACACACCTAACCCTTACCATAGGGTTGACACGGTGAAATTCAAAGGTTTCACAAAAAGCGAGAACAGACAGGTAAGGATGTCCGCCGGCCTTGCGGTGGCTTTCAGGACCGACTCGAAAATCATCACAATCAAGACAAAATATGAGGATCGGAGTTTTCCTGTGAACACCGGTGGACTGTCTGCCCGTGGTTATGATTTGTATATCAGGAACAACGGGGAATGGCTTTGGGCCGCGTCCGCGGTGGCAAAGGACAACAAGCCTGACGAGAATGTCACTCTGATCAAGGACATGGATGGAACGATGCATGAGTGCCTTCTTTACCTGCCTGTATTCAGTGAGGAGTCTTCCATAAAGATCGGTACGGAGAAAAACGCCAGCATCGAGGCCATCGACAATCCGTTCAGACATAGAATCGGAATATTCGGTTCAAGTTTCACGCACGGAACCAGCACTTCCAGGGCGGGTATGTCCTACCCGGACCAGTTGAGCCGTATGACAGGACTCCAGTTCCTCAGTCTTGGATGCTCCGGCAACAGCAAGTTGCAGACTTACTTTGCTGATGTGCTCTGTGCGGCTGACGTGGACGCATTGGTGTTCGACGGGTTCTCAAACCCTGAGGCTCCGATGATCAAGGAAAGGCTCTTCCCGTTCATTGAGAAACTGCAGAAGGCCCATCCTGGCGTTCCGCTCATCTTCCAGCGCACAATCTACCGCGAGTACCGCAACTACAACACTGACAGAGACAGGAACGAAAGCGCCAAGATAGCGATGGCTGACAGCCTTATGAATATCGCCGTCAAGAAGTACAAGGATGTCTATTATGTGAAGACAACCTGTGCCACGTCAAAGGATCACGAGGCAACGGTCGATGGGGTCCATCCTTCTGACTACGGTTACACCCTTTGGGCAAGATCCATTGAAAAGCCGATCAAGAAAATCCTCAGGAAATACGGAATCAAATAGCCGTGACCTGAAATTGAACATGGGATAAAAAAAGACCGGGCGGCTTTGCGGAGCCGTCCGGTTGTCTTTTTGATTATGAGATGATCGCTTACACTCTCTGGCCGTAGGAACGGTCGGTGGTGTTGACGGTGATCTTGTCGCCTTGGTTGATGAAGAGCGGAACCATAATCTTGGCACCGGTCTCAAGGGTGCACTCCTTCAAAGCGCTGGTGGAGGCGGTGTTGCCCTTCACGGCAGGCTCTGTGTAGGTCACCTCAAGGGTAACGTATGTAGGGAGCTCGCAGGTGAGGCACTTCTCCTCAGGCTCGACGACGAACATCATCTCGACGTGCTGGCCTTCCTTCATCAGGTCGGAGTTCTCAACTACGTCGTGAGGCAGGTGGATCTGCTCGTAGGTCTCCTCGTGCATGAAGTTGAATCCGTCCTCGTCAGAGTAAAGGAACTGGTAAGGACGTCTCTCGACGTTGATGACATCGATCTTCATACCCGCGGTGAAGGTGTTCTCAAGGATCCTTCCGTTCTCAAGGTTACGAAGCTTTGTCTTTACGAATGCCGGACCCTTTCCTGGCTTAACGTGCTGGAAATAGACTACCTGGCAAGGCTTGCCGTTGTAGCTGATATAAAGGCCGTTCTTAAAATCTGCTGTTGTTGCCATAAAAATATGTAATGAATTTAGATTTCAAAAGATTGATGCGCAATCATTTCGACCGCAAAGTTAACTATTTGCGGATATTCTTGCAAAAAATTCTTTCAGCGACCTGTTCCAGAAGCCATCCCGGCGTTGATGTCGCGCCGCAGACTCCTACCTTGTCTCCGTCCGAGAACCATTCCGGTTCCAATTCCGAAGGATCGGAGATATGATAGGTTCGCTGATTCCTGGACTTGCAAAGATCGAAAAGCACCTTTCCGTTGGAACTGGAAACCCCTGACACAAAGACGATGACATCGTGTCGAAGAGCGAAGTCGGCCAGTTCCTCGTGTCGTGACGCCACCTGTGAGCAGATCGTGTTGTGAACCTGAAGACCTGCACCCGGACATAACTCCAGCACCTTGCAGATCTCGGAATATTCCACCGGACTCTTTGTTGTCTGAGAGAATATCTCCAACGGCTTGTCAGTCCGGATAGAACCGTCCTCAAGGGCGGAAAGCAGCATCGGCATATTCTCAATCACCACCGCGTCGCCGCTGACTTGCCCAAGCAGACCAAGCACCTCGGCGTGCCCGATTTTCCCGAATATGACGATCTGTCCTCCGGCGGGCTTGACCCTCTCGTAGGCCTCCCTGATGCTCTTTTGCAGTTTCAGCACAACCGGACAGGTGCAGTCTATGACCGTCAAACCAAGTTTTTGAGCCAATGAATATGTCTGCGGCGGCTCGCCGTGCGCCCTTATGAGAAGCGTCTCCGAAGAAGGATCGGGAATATTCATAAGTCCGTCTTTGTCGACTGTGATCAGTCCTTTCTCTCCGAGCCTCCGGAGTTCCGCCTCGTTGTGGACAATGTCCCCGAGGGAGTATAGTGTCCTGCCGGGAGACTCCTCAAGGAACTTCTCGGCTCGGCCGATCGCCCTGATCACTCCTCCGCAGAAGCCGGAATGCTTCTCGATCTCAACCTGAAGAGCCATGACCCTCTATTCAAGGATTCCGAAACGGCCTTGCGCAAGTCCTTGGAACCAAACCAGTTCCTCGTGCAGGTTCATGTCCGAATTGTCCAGCACGAAAGCGTCGGCGGCCCTGGAAAGAGGGGAAACCTCACGATGGGAGTCGATATAGTCCCTCTCCCGAAGGTTTTTCATCACGTCCTCCAGTTTCGGGTCCTGTCCCTTGGCCTTCATCTCGTCGAAACGCCTTTGTGCCCGGACCTCATCGCTGGCTGTCATGAATATCTTGACCTCGGCGTCCGGGAACACCGTCGTGCCGATGTCCCTGCCGTCCATCACGATTCTTTTCCTCTGTCCGAAAGCGTGCAGACGCTCATCGACATATTCCCTGACAAACGGGATCGCCGAGATCGGACTGACGTGGCCGGACACCTCCAGCGTGCGGATCTCCTTTTCTATGCATCTGTCTCCGATGAATGTTCCCTCGGCCTTGAAATCCAGCCCCAAATCCGGTAGTGCGGCCTTGAGGGCGGCTTCGTCAATGGCTCCGTCCTTCCCGATGAACCCTTTCTCAAGGGCGTACAAGGTAACTCCACGGTAGAGAGCCCCGGAGTCCAGATAAAGGAATCCGAAGTGTTCCGCTATCAGTCTGGCAAGCGTGCTCTTGCCTGTCGATGAGTAGCCGTCGATGGCTATGATGATGTCAGGTAATTTCATACGGCAAAATTATCAATTTTTATCTAAAGAATAAAGTTATCCTTTTCATTTCCCAAAGAAAGAAATTTGTCCGATATTTGTATTACGGAATATCATTCCAGAACAAGTAATATTACCGTTATCCGGAGGAGTGGGTTCCGCGGAAACGGGATGTGCGATTTATAGGTAAGAACAAAGACGAATTTCTATGAAGATATTGATTATTGATGATGAGAGGTCCATCAGGAATTCCCTTAAGGAGATTCTGAGTGACGAGGGCTACGATGTGGATGTGGCCGAGGACGGCGCGACCGCCCTTGCGATGGTGGACAAGGAAAGATACAATGTGATTTTCTGTGACATCAAGATGCCGGGAATGGACGGAACCGAGGTGCTGGACAAGATGGTCGCCGAGGGCATAGATTCGGCGATCGTGATGATCTCCGGCCATGGAGACATCGACACAGCCGTGGAATGCATCAAGAAAGGCGCTTTCGACTTCATCCAGAAGCCTCTGGATCTGAACCGGATCCTGATCACCATCAAGAACGCTTCGGAGAAGGCCACCATAATCTCAGAGAACAAGAGCCTCAAGAAGAAGGTTTACGGCCAACGGATGATAGGGGAGTCAGAGCCTATCCGGCATGAGCGCGACATCATTGCGAAAGTCGCCCCGACTGACGCCCGTGTGCTGATCGTCGGCCCCAACGGTTCGGGCAAGGAGCTGGTTGCGCGGAGTCTCCACGAGCAGAGCGCCAGAAGCGCGATGCCGTACATCGAGGTGAACTGTGCGGCCATCCCGTCGGAACTGATTGAAAGTGAATTGTTCGGCCACGAGAAAGGCGCTTTCACCTCGGCCATCAAGCAGCACAAGGGTAAGTTTGAGCAGGCTGACGGCGGGACTCTTTTCCTGGACGAGATCGGGGACATGAGCCTTGCCGCTCAGGCCAAGGTGCTGCGTGTGCTGCAGGAGCGCAAGCTCTCCAGGGTCGGCAGTGACAAGGACATAACTGTTGACGTGAGGGTGGTGGCGGCCACGAACAAGAATCTTCAGGATGAGATAGCCAAGGGCAATTTCAGGGAAGACCTGTACCACCGCCTGAGCGTCATCGTCATCAAGGTGCCATCGCTGGACGAAAGGAAAGATGACATCCCTCTGCTTATTGACTATTTTGTAAATCAGATCAGCACGGAGTCCGGGATGCCGGTGAAAACATTTTCTCCCGAAGCGGTCAGGCTGCTCCAGGAGAAATCATGGACTGGTAACATCAGGGAACTCCGCAATGTCGTGGAGCGCCTGATGATACTTGGAGGGAATCCTGTCAGCGGGCAGGATGTAAAAGATTACGTGAGTCCGATTCAATAGCCTTCTTCAGCGTGACATCCACGTTGAGGTACATCTTGTAGAAGGCGTTCTCACCGAGTTTGGAATACCGCCCGACAAGGGCACGGAGTTGTGGGAGGAGATATTCGGAAGTCTCTTCCCATTCTTTTTGCGTGCAGGTGATGCCGTCCTTCGAGGAGGCATATTCACGGAATGCGGACGGGATATTCATTCTGTCCAGGAATATTCCAAGTTCGGCGTCATTGTCGATTTCGGAGAGCCGCGATTTGTATTTGTCGAACATCGCCGAGGCGAACCTCATCTGCGTTGCTTTCTTGTTGCAGGCGATGTAGAATTTCGTGGCTCTGGTGGTGTCAACAGGCACGAACACATCCGGGATGATGCCCCCGCCGCCATAGACCGTCCTTCCCGCGACCGTCTTGAACGCCGCCGTGGAATCGACCTTGATGCTGTCCGCGTCGTACATCTCACCGTCGGCGTAGCGCTTGTAGATGTCGTACTGGTAGTCTTCTGAATATGGCTTCTGGATGCAGCGTCCGGACGGAGTGTAGAACCTCGCGACAGTCAGACGCACCCCTGATCCGTCGTTGAAATAGACCGGCTCCTGCACGAGTCCCTTACCGAACGAGCGCCGTCCGATGATGAGGCCACGGTCGTTGTCCTGCATCGCCCCGGCGAATATCTCGCTTGAGGAGGCCGTTGACTCATTGATCAGTACCGTCAGGGCTATGTCCTGAAGGAGGCCCTTGCCGTCGGCCTTGTAGTCGTCCTTCTTGCGGTGTAGTCCCTGCATATAGACGATCTCGTCTCCTTTCTTGAGGAACATGTCGCAAAGCAGCAGTGCCTGGTCGAAATAGCCGCCGGTGTTGTCACGCAGGTCGAAGATCAGCTTCTTCATCCCTTCCCCGAGCAGTGTGGCGCTGGCCTGTGAGAACTCCGAGAATGTCGTTCTGGAGAACTTGGAGAGCTTGATGTAGCCGGTGGTGTCGTTGATCATAAACGAAGCGTCCACGCAGTGCATCGGAATCTTCCCTCTGGTGATCTCGAACGGAATCGTCTCGTTGCCTCTGCCGACTGTTACCGTGACCTTGGTCCCGGCCGGACCCTTCATCCTGCGGACCATGCTGTCCTGCGGGAATCTGACTCCCGCGATGTCCTTGTCCCCGACTTTGAGGATCCTGTCACCCTTTTGCAGACCGACCTTCTCGGACGGACCTCCCGGGATGACTTCCAGCACGATGGCCGTGTCGTTCGGGACGTTGAACTGGATGCCGATTCCATCGAAATTGCCGGCCAGGTCGGTCTCGGCCTCGGTCAGCTCGACAGGTGGCATATAGACTGAATGAGGGTCCAGCTCTGCCAGCGCGGCTGTGATGGCAGCATCGGTGACTTTCCCTACATTGATCGTGTCAACATAGTTCTTGTCGATCTGGTCAAGGATCAGATTCAGCTTGCGCCAGTCTCCGTATTGTACACGGAGCATATTCCTTTTCTGGCTGTAGGCGTTGTAGGCCAGCACAATCAGCGCGCCCACGACTATTCCCATAATGGCGATCCAGATGGAAGATATTCGTTTCATCCTAATCTATCTTTTCAACTTTGATTCCAGCCTTGCGGAGCAGGTCAACTCCGTCCGTGAGGCGATATTCATCCTTATAGACGACTCTTTTTATGCCTGCCTGAATGATCAGTTTCGAGCATTCGATGCACGGGGAGGCCGTCACGTAGAGGGTCGCCCCGAGGCTGCTGTTGCCTGACTTCGCGACCTTGGTGATGGCGTTGGCCTCGGCATGGAGGACGTATGGCTTTGTGGCTCCGTTCTCGTCCTCGCAGACGTTCTCGAATCCGGACGGCGTCCCGTTGTAGCCGTCGGAGATGATCATCCTGTCCTTGACCAGAATCGCTCCGACCTGCCGTCTCTTGCAGTAGGAGTTCCTGGCCCAGATCTCGGCCATCTCAAGGTATCGCTGGTCGAATTTCTCCATTATTTGTTTCTTTGGTAGAGGTATCTCTTGATGCTCTTCTTAGGTGTTCTCTCAAAGTCCTCCGGCATAAACTCGATCTTCTTGATCTGTGCGTAATTAGGGATCTCCCTGTTGATTTCCGGAAGCTGTGATGTCAGGGTCTTCTCCAGATCATCGCGGTTCATTCCGTCCAGCTCGCCCTGATGGTAGTCAGGGTAAACGAGGGCTGTAAGGCCGCCGTTGTCTTCGATGACAAGCGAGTCAACGACGTAGGCGAACGAGTTGATCACAGACTCAAGCTCCTCAGGATAGATGTTCTGGCCGTTCGGTCCGAGGAACATACACTTATAACGGCCTCTGATGTAGAGGTATCCGTCCTTGTCGATGATGCCCATGTCTCCGGTCCTGAGCCATCCGTCCTCCGTGAAGAGGTCTTTGGTGGCCTCCTCGTTCTTGTAGTAACCCAGAGCGATGTTAGGGCCGTAGGTCTGGATCTCACCCTCGATGTTCTCAGGGTCTGGGGAGTCAATGCGGATGGACATATTCAACGCCGCCTTTCCGCAGGAGTAGAGCCTCTTGTCATCGTAGTGCGCATAGGTGATGATCGGGGCGCATTCCGTCATGCCGTAGCCGACAGTGTAAGGGAACGCTATGTCCCAGAAGAATTTCTCGATTTCCTTGTTGAACGCCGCGCCGCCCATAATGACTTCCACAAAGTTGCCTCCGAACGCGCTCACGAGCTCGCCGCAGATCTTCTTCTGGATCATCTTGTCGATCACCGGCACCTTGAGCAAGGTCTTCACGCTACCCTTTTCCACAATCTTCTGGATCTTGGACTTATAGACCTTCTCGATGATCAGAGGCACAGCGATGATGATGTTCGGCTTGACCTCGGCCAAAGCCTGCATGATGATCTTCGGACTCGGCACCCGTGTCAGGAAATGCACGTGGGCCCCGATCGTCATCGCGAAGAGGCACGCGCACATCAGTCCGTACATGGGGGCGTCCGGGG
>ERZ1023899.64-NODE-64-length-20326-cov-11.629619_pt1 | contig 20326 bp, 20 predicted proteins | sample MGYA00380400_ERZ1023899 | MGnify/ENA primary metagenome ERZ1023899 (study PRJEB33179, sample SAMN07448996) | human gut metagenome | biome: Human-gut; feature: Human associated habitat; material: Faeces | host: Homo sapiens | place: India: Bhopal | collected...
TCCTTTCATAACTGGTTATCCCTGGTTCCTGCAGTAATATTAAGGGCTTCAACCATTGACATGCCGGAAGAAAGCATTGTGCTGAAAGTTCTTGCGAATCTTGCTGCAGCCGTCTTCTTCGTAAGATTACCGAATGCCGGCATCCTGACCTTAAGTCTTGCAAAGAAATATATACCGGTCTCGGTCTTTGAAAAATACTTAAGTCCTATTACTACTGCGGCTATAACCGCTATAATTATGTACCAGTAACCTCTTATGAAATCACTGAGGGAAAGAAGTCCCCTCGTAATTCCCGGAAGCTTCGCATCCATATCTGCGAACATGCTGGAGAAGCTTGGAATAACGGCAACTACCATTATGACAAGAACCGCTATGGCAACAATACCCAGTATGATAGGATACATCATAGCCTTCTTAAGTGCTGCCTTGGCCCTTCCGTCCTTCTCGAAGTGTTCAGCCATTCTCTCAAGAGCAATTTCAATATTACCTGACTGTTCACCGGCTTCCATCATGCTTACAAGAAGTGATGGAAAGCAATCTTCCTTCTTCATTGAGTTAGCAAGGGTATCGCCCTTCTGAACTCCGTCCCTGACATTATATATGGACTGCTTAAGTGTCCTGTTCTCTGTCTGGTCGCCAAGCATGTCAAGTGCGGTTATAACGCCTACGCCCGCTTTCAGCAAACTGTTAAATTGTCGACAAAAAGCGCTGAGGTCCCTGACCTTGACTTTCTTGCCACTGCCAAACTTAATCTCGGTATTAAGCTTGCTGCCTGCCTTAACGGAAATAACTGTGTTGCCTTCCGATTTCAGTTGTGCTACAGCGGTTATCTGATCTTCTGCATCGAGAGAGCCGCTCTTTTCTTTGCCTTCTTTAGTTATTATTCGATAATTAAAATTTGCCATTCTTTACTCCATCAAACCCAATCCTAAGTATGTATGTATTATACTACATCGACAATTTTCATACAAGATTTTTATTTATCAAATTTTTATGATTTGTTTAGTATATTTTAATTTTTTTCTCCAATGCAACAGGATCCTGTGCAAAACTCAGTGCGGATTCGGACGTAATATGTCCCATCATACAAAGTTCATATAATGCATCATCCATTGTTATCATGCCTTTTTCCCTGCTGGTCTGTATCATTGAATCAATCTGGAATGTCTTGCTTTCACGGATAAGGTTCTTAATTGCTACTGTCATAAGCATTACTTCAAATGCTGCTACACGGTGACGCTTATCCGTTGTAGGAATAAGCTGCTGTGAAATAACCGCTTCAAGTACCATTGAGAGCTGTATTCTTATCTGTTGCTGCTGATGAGGAGGGAATACGTCAATAATACGGTCAATTGTGCTCGCCGCACCTATTGTATGCAATGTTGAAAGAACAAGATGTCCTGTCTCGGCTGCAGTAATTGCTATCGATATTGTCTCAAGGTCTCGCATCTCACCTACAAGGATGACATCCGGATCTTCACGGAGTGCAGCCCTTAATGCATTGGCATAACTCATTGTATCAAGTCCGACTTCTCTCTGGTTAATCATCGCCTGTTTATGTGTATGCAGGTACTCGATTGGGTCTTCAAGTGTAATAATATGCGCTTTACGATTCTCATTAATCTTATTAATTAATGAAGCAAGTGTAGTAGACTTACCACTTCCGGTAGGTCCCGTAACGAGGATAAGTCCTCTCTTCTTATTATGTAATTCTATGACTGATTTAGGAAGTCCCAGATCTTCAGGTCTTGGAATCTGTGTTCCTACCAGACGAATTGCTGCCGCAAGACTTCCACGCTGTTTAAATGCATTAACCCTGTATCGTCCAAGGCTTGGTATTGAAAATGAAAAATCTGCTTCTCCATATTCTTTAATGATGTTTTTCTGCTTCTCATTAAGAAGCTGGCCTACTATTTCTTCTGTGTCTGTTGGCGTAAGCCTTGGGTAATCCATTCCCATAAGTTCACCATTGACTCTCATCTCAGGTGGGAGTCCTACCGTAATATGTACGTCGGATGCTCCGTTTTCTTTACCGATTTTTAAAAGTTCTTCAATTGTAACCATTTTGTCCAAAACCCCCGTTTTTTTAGTTGGTATCGTCTGTTTCGTAGGTAATCTTCATCATCTCGCTAAATGATGTCAATCCCTGTTTTACATAGTTTGAGGCTGACATTCTAAGTGTATTCATGCCCTCCGTTACTGCCTGTGCGGTTATCTCGTCCGCATTGGCTCCCGATGCAATAAGATTCTTGATCTTTCTTGAGATAGGCATTATCTCATATACACCGATTCGTCCATAATATCCTGTATTACCACATGCCTCACATCCGCAAGCCTTATAAAGCTTAAGAGGTTCATTCTGTGGTACCTTAAGAATTCTCTTCTCTTCCTCGTCCGCTTCGTAGGACTCCTTGCATTCAGGGCAGAGCCTTCTGACAAGTCGCTGGGCGATAATTCCTACGAGGGAATCACCTAAAAGGTATGGTTCAATGCCCATATCAATAAGACGGGAGATAGATGCCGCAGTACTGTTAGTATGAAGTGTACTTACAACAAGATGTCCTGTGATGGAAGCCTTAACTGCTATCTCTGCTGTCTCTCCGTCTCGGATCTCACCTATCATGATGATATCCGGATCCTGTCGGAGAATTGAACGAAGGGCACTGGCAAATGTAAGGTTAGCCTTAACATTAACCTGAACCTGATTTACATTGTCTACATTCGCTTCTACCGGGTCTTCAACAGTGATGATATTAACTTCATCACTTGCGAGTTCGCTTAAAGCCGTATAAAGTGTTGTAGATTTACCACTACCTGTAGGTCCCGTAACAAGGATAATTCCATGTGGGTTTCTAAGGATATTATCAAATTTAACAAGGTCTGTAGGTGAAAGACCAAGGTCTTTCTTATCCCTCTTAAAACCTTCTTTGGAAGCAAGTCGCATAACGACTTTCTCTCCAAATACCGTAGGGAGGTTGCTGACACGGATATCGTATTCCCTCCTGTCCACGGTTATCGTAATTCGGCCGTCCTGTGGCTTTCTCTTTTCAGAAATATCCATTCCTGAAATAACCTTAAGTCTGGCAATAATCGCCGCATAAAGCGCTCTGTCATAAGATATAATCTCACGGAGAACACCATCTATCCTGTATCTGACTCTTACATTGTATTCAAACGGTTCAATATGTATATCGGAAGCTCTCTGGCGCACGCCGCCTTCAATAATATTATTAACAAGCTTAACAACCGGTGAATTATCAACATCTTCCTGTCTCTTATTCTCTTCGGCATTATCTGCGTCATCACCCGAACCCTGTTCTTTCATGAACTGTTCCGCAATGGCATTGGCCTGTGATTTACCATACAGCTTATCAATTGCCGTAGATATATATGCATGTGTGGAAAGATATGGCTGAACCGTCATTCCGGTGATGATACCGATATCATCAATAGCCATAATGTTCATAGGATCTTCCATGGCTACTTTAATTACGTTAGCCTGTCTGTCATCAAGTGCAAAAGGAAGAAGCATATACTTACGGACTACCTTCTCTCCTACCATTCTGGCTATGGAATCATCTATCTCAATCTTTCTCAGATCGACAAAATCAATATTAAGCTGCTGGCACAGTAAATCATTAATGGCATCCTGTGTAACATAGCCAAGTCCTATAATCGCTTCACCAAGCTTAATGCCCTTAGCTTTCTGTTCTTCCAGTGCTATATTAAGCTGTTCTTCAGTAATGAGATTGTTCTCAAGTAATAATTCTCCGAGACGGAGACGCTTTCTGTTATAAGCCATTGCTAAACCTTCCTCTTATAGTTCTATTAATTAAGCGGTACATCCGTATACTCATATCCGGCTCCGATAAAAGTCCTTGCGTCATCTCTTACGGCATCAAAGCTGCTGTTGCAGATATACCTCTGTTCTATATCATTAACTGCCATTGTAAATTCTCCGGTACGTGTTATCACCGCATCGCAGAATACAAAACAGAAATATGCATCTATATATTCATACGGATCTTCTCCTCCCGAATAATCAGGAGTTCTAATCTGTCCTTTGACATAAATAAGGACATAATTGCCGTGGCTGCCCATAGTATCCGTTGTGTTATCCGCAAGTTCAACCTTATATATATCAAAATTAACAGCCTCTTCATTACCATCCCTGTAAAGATAATCTTTCTTACCGGTTACGGTATATGCCATATGAAATGTTGTGTCAGCGGTAAGATTGGTAACCACATCCGCCGATTCTTTTGCAAGTGTGCGTATAACATCCATATCCAGATCTTCTGCCTTACCGGCATAACGGTCTGCTGTTGTTATAGTATATGTCATACTCGTCGTTTCAAAATAGTATCCAAGTGCGGCAGCCTCGTCTTCATCTGCCAGGCATCTTATCGTTACAGTGTCGCCTATGGCATTACCTTCAGGCTTATCGACTTCATAAGAAAGAGTGCTAATATACTCATCCTTAGAAAGGTTATCAACAGTAACCGTCACAAACGGACTTATACCATCCGTAACTATCTGTAAATCCTTAAAGGCATCAACTGCCGTTCCCTTGTTAAGTCCTGTCACCTTGTACTCCCTGATATTATCATCAATGGTAACCCCTGCCTCTCTGGCAGCCTTGCTGTCATACGAGACGGTAATTGTAATTACATCTCCATTGGAAAGTCCATCAGTTCTGTCGGCTTCATACGTTATGCTGTCGGCAAATTTCTCATACAGCGCCTTAGTTCTTTCATCGGCATCGCTGCCGCATAATGCCTCTACAAGGCTCACTTTGTCGTAAGACAACAAAATCTTACCTCTGCCATCTATTCCCTGAGTATCAATAAGGACATATCTGGCAGGATTAAATCCGTTATCAGATACTTTTCTGAATCTGATAACCAAAACTACTAACAGAATCACCACAGGCAGAATAATTTTCAATATTGTGCTTAATGTTCTCTTATTATTCATAGTACCTGCTTTCTGTCATCGTAATATTTATGTGCATATATTATCACTTATTATTGGTAAAATCAACTGCGGCGCAGATAATTTTCCATATTTTTTATAGCAGATTTCTCAAGTCTGCTGACCTGTGCCTGTGAAATCCGCACCATTTTTGACACCTCCATCTGGGTTTTGCCATCAAAATATCTAAGTTTTATTATTTCTTTTTCCCTGTCCGGAAGTCTTTTTATGGCATCCTTAAGTGCCATCTCATTCACCCAGTTTTCTTCGGTATTTTTTTTATCACCAATCTGGTCCATTACATACAGCATATCTCCTCCATCCGTATATATGGGTTCATATAACGATACAGGAGTCTGGATTGCATCAAGTGCCATTACAAGTTCTTCTTTGCTTACACCTATTTCCGTGGCAAGTTCATTAACCGTGGGTTCATCCTTTCCTGTTTTCATAATTCTTTCTTTGGCATATATTGCCCTGAATGCCACATCTTTGAGCGACCTCGACACCCGTATCTGGCTGTTATCCCTCAAAAAACGTCTTATCTCCCCAATTATCATGGGCACTGCGTAAGTCGAAAACTTTACGTTCAGGCTCATATCAAAATTGTCGATTGCTTTTATAAGTCCTATGCATCCTATCTGGAACAGATCATCCATATTTTCGCCGTTGCCGGAAAATCTTTTTACAACGCTTAAAACAAGTCTTAAGTTGCATTTTATATATCTTTCCCTCGCTGCTTTATCTCCGTTTTTTACTTTAATAATGAGTTCTTCTTTTTCCTTGGTAGATAAGAGTGGTAATTTTGATGTGTTCACTCCACATATTTCAACTTTGTACATTGTCATATTCTCACCTGCCTAGCTAAATATAAGAATATGATTAACAGTTTTAACAGTGGTTATTCATTCTTTATCATTTCTTTTTTCAGACGTTTTATTATCTTTTTTTCAAGTCTTGATATGTAGGACTGGGATATTCCAAGCATATCCGCCACTTCTTTTTGTGTAAGTTCTTTCCCGTCAGGGGAGTTAAGACCAAATCTCAGGTCTATAATGGTTCTTTCCGTGTCGCTCATCTTATTCACTGCCTTTAAAAGCAGTTTTTTCTCGGCTTCGTCTTCAAGATTTCTATAAATTATGTCTTCGTCCGTTCCCAGAATATCCGACAAAAGAAGCTCGTTGCCATCCCAGTCCACATTCAGCGGTTCGTCAATGGATACTTCCATTCTTGTCTTATGATTTCGTCTCAGGTACATGAGAATCTCATTTTCTATACATCTTGACGCATAGGTCGCCAGTTTAATTTTTTTATTAATATCAAAGGAATTGATGGCTTTTATAAGTCCTATCGTTCCTATGGAAATCAAATCTTCCACTCCAACACCTGTGTTGTCGAATTTTTTTGCTATGTAGACCACAAGGCGCAAATTATGTTCAATCAGCATCGTTTTTGCTTTAGTATCATACTCCGTCCCCAGATCTGCTATTACTTCTGCTTCTTCGGCTGGTTCTAACGGTGCCGGCAGAACATCTGCCCCGCCTATGTAATGAATATCTCCTTTTCTGTCCAACAGAAAATTTTTGAAACTCGGAACCATCCGAAACTGAAACCTTTTAGGCATCATTACTTTTAAATACATTGTTATCCTCCTTATTTGACTTGTGTAACATTTCCGGATGAAGAATAATGTTATATTCTTCTTTTCCGGAAAGTCTGCCTGAATACAGGGCAAACCATGGCTTATCTATATGGAACTCCCCTCCCGATGTGTGTATGGTAAGTCCTGTAAACTGTACAACAGGTATAAGTCCCGATTCATTTCCCACTGAGGCAAACGGTATCAGATGATATCCCATACCTATACCGTCTTCCATTATTTTCCGTGCGGCTTCTGATTCTATCAGATTAACCGGAACATTGAATATCGGATCATACAGAGAGTTTCCCGTATCAAGGAGTGCCATGAGCTTTATCTTTTTGTCTTTGTTTTCAAGAATTGCTACTGTTCTGGTCTCCTCAAGATATAATCTTTTGGATATACTTTTTATCATGCTTTGCAATAACGGCGCAAACATTACTCCGCCTACCCCTACTAACACCCACGATACTCCTTGTCCCCGCAGAGCAAATCCTACGAAGGTATAATAATAAATAACATGCAGAATTCCTCCAAGTGTTATGGCAAACAGATATATTAGTCCTGCCCCTCCTATTATCTGCCTTATCTTCTTTTTCTCTGTCAGTATGAAACTCATAAGCAGTACAATTACCGCATAGGTCATTATCTTCCATACGGCACCGTTTAGTCGAAAGGCTATTATCAAAGTGGCATATAATGCACCAACAGCTGCAGCTCCTATTCTTTTAATATATACATGTTGCGTAATTTTTAGAATTTTGGTTACTGCCCACATGATTATGTAATCCATATAGAAATTTACCAGAAAAAACATATCCAGGTATATTTCATACTCCATAATCTTCCTCCTGTTGTAACACGAGTTAATTATAGGCAATTCCTTCTACGAATTATGTCGAAATGACTACAGAGGAAAATTTTTTTGTGCGACAGGATGTTACAGGATTCTTTACGATGTTACAGGGGATTCGAGCCCCGGCGCGGGATGGGGTGGGGATTTTTTGGGCTAAGATGGGAAATTTTCTACCTTTTTGCCGTTTTTTTGCCGTTGGGTAGAGATTTGCATTTGCTCTCGTCTTTGTATGATGTCTCTATTTTCAAAAACTTATCGTCCTTTATAGTAATGATTAAATAGAATCTTCTCTGTTCTGATTCTCAATATCACACCCACACAGCAAATTCGCATCCCCGTCAAAATAATTCATATAGTCATATAGAATTTCCATTGTTGGAAATTTCCCAATAGCCCAAACAATAGTTTGAGCCAGCGAGATTTTCCCACTGGCTCAAATTATGTTCATAAATCCTCATTCCAACATACGCAAGTTTACAACTATAATCAAACAAGTATGATTCTCCGATTTTACCTACACCATAATATGGAAGAATTCTATTTAAATCTGATGCTCTTTGCCTATCAGTTTCAAGTCTTTCCGCTTCTTCCTTCGTTTTACAGTTTTTCAGTTTTTTCCTGCATTGTAAATGGTCCTGTAATCATTGTCTGCCTCCTATCCCTTGAAATCAATCGTTCTTCCAAGATACTTTTCAGCATCCGTCTTTACAGTATCTGCCATCTGTAAATAGTTATAGTCATCTATCTTTTTTTTCAATTCCTCAATAGAATTTGCTGTAATTACTACTTCCTGTGAGTCCTTATTCTTAAGCCTTTTCTCTTCGAGCTGTTCTTCCCGTTCCTTTTTCTCAGCTTTTTTCTGAGCCGCTTTCTTTTCTTCTTTTTTCTCGGCTCTTTGTTTTTCCAATCTATCCGTTTGAGCTTTAAAAGACTTGTCCATAACTGCAAAGAATGAAGATGCACCGTTATCGTTTACCTGCATACCAAATCCTTTGATATTTGTAGAATTACCCAATGACTGCTTTAACTCCGGCAATTTATTCTGTGCAGAAGCAATCACGCTTTCGTACTGTTTACGATATTGCTCATCCGTTGCCATACGCTCAATCTTTTCTTCATCAATCAAAACAACCATTTTGTGAGGGTTAGCAAAACTTCCGGCATTCGCTTTTGCCATTTCCTTCATGTCATTGCTTACCAGAATAAAATCCATATTTTGATATTTAGACTTTAATTCCTCATAATACTTCTTTGCATTTTCACTAAGCTTCGGCTGACCAATTGTCTTTCCGGTCACCCCATACTTTCTGACTTCATCAGCCTGTTTCGTTTCCTTTGCAGCATAAGTGTTACCTACTGCATTTGTACTGTTAGTAATTGCTCCTAAATCCATACTAATACCTCCTTGTATTCTGTGTGGTAAATCCGTTTACCTATACTCTATCATTTTGTACATCGACAAAATATTCAAAAAAGCTAATAAAAAAAATGTAACAGGATACAGCATTAGCCATATCCTGTCATAAAACTCGCTATATTAAACAATTCCACCGTGCTTATATTGCTGTTCCCGAAGCTTATCCAACGATTTTGCTCCATCCGGGCTATAAAAATCCAATAACTCCAAAAAATTGCCAGACTCCTTACACCCATGCAATAACATACGCATACTATCTGCATCTTTACCGAATAACATACCAAGCAGACTCATATCATACTGATTTTGACTATCACTTAATATTCCCTGCTGATGTAAATCCTCCATAAAACCATAAGTACGAACCTCGGAACCTATTCGCATCGCCACATTATATAAATCCGGATCAACGGTATGAAGATAATTTAGGTAGCGTGTCTCAATATTTTTATTGGGTGTGCCGCTCATCATCCAATTTGCTATATCTTCCAAAGATGCACCTACGGCAGCATCATCAATCAAATGCATCTGCCATCTACCGCTTTCAGTCTTTGTAAAAGTATATTTTCCATCTTCCGAATACAATGTATTTGACCATGAGTTTTTTTGAGCCGCCTGATCTCTGACAAGCACTTCAAATGCATCCATTGCAGCTCTGTCCGGGATACACTTTTTTTCATCTGTTGGTAATTCCATTTTCCCCAATGCTACTGCTGTTTGCACCAGCTCATAATCCGATATGTTTTCTCCATGATAAAAATAAGATTTTTGTTCTTTCAATTTTTCAAATGAAGCCGGTAGTTTTACTTCTGCCAACTGTTCTTTGGAAACCTCAGTCCAATCTTCTTTTTTCTTACTACCTGCTGTCTGCATCTGTACTCTCGGACCATTTGTAATCTTTGTACCATATTTTGCATTTACCATATGTTCCGTTATTGTCACATGTGCAAACTGAAATAAACTCCTTTGTTTTCTTGTCTTTCCGTAACCTTCTACTTTCGCAGCATACGGAAATGATGACTTCGTATTCAAAACAGAGTAAGCACCTGTATAAAATGTATTTGCCGCCTGTATTCTCATAATATAACCTCCAATCCAAACAGAAACAGCGTCTATTTTCACATTCAATCCCTTGAATACAGACGCCATCCTTAGCTATTAAATATATCGACAAATATTCAATTATCTTTACCTCTCGGAATAAAAACCTGTCTGAATGGGAACAAAACCATTACCGTACTACACTTCCTCATCTACCTTCTTTGATACAAGCTCCGATAAAGCATTGTTATATGTACCATTGCTCTTATAGGTTCCGCTTGTTCGTGCTGCCGCATTGAAAATACTGTTTGCTTTCATGGATACCTTATCAGCAAATACATAACGAATGGGACAGTCAACAGATGTAGGGCTGTCCCTTTTTATCACGCTTTTTTTGCAGACTGCTCTTGAAATTATCACAATTCTATGCTATTATAATCATAAACGAACGGTCGGTATATATAAAGGGAACGAAGCAACATGAAAACAACCGAGCAACAGCACAATGAGCGCAAATGTGAACTGATGGTAAAATGCTTTGAGTGTTACGCAGAAAACGGGCTGACGGGCACGGGAGCACGGTAAAAATACCGGTTGATGTATCAGATCTACACCCATCCGAAATATATTGAATACGGAAAGAAATTTTTCGAGGGTGTAAACGAGCGCTACACCGAATACGCAAAGCTGCTTGAACCGAAAATCGGCATCCCCTATACGACGATTACGCCGCTGATCTTTATATTCGTCCGCGCCTGCGTACACTACGCAATGTTTGAGGACGAATATTATCTGAAATCCCAGATGGAGGTCTTAAAGCAGGGAGTCGCCCTGTTCGTGGATAAGTACAAAGTAAACTAGGCATAAGCCGGTCAGCCGCCGCTCATTTACGGCGCGGGCAGCGGTGCAACACTCCGCCGTAATAACAATTCCGAACGGAGGAAAAAAGATGAAAACAGGGAAAAAACTACTCAACAGGCTCACTTTTGGCGCTTTGCGCCGTTCTTTTGGTGCTTTGCATCGTGCTTGCCATAGGATGGAGCAAGGCGGCAAAAACCGACACTGCACTGCCGGAGGTGCGGAACAACGGCACGGCGATCCAGTGGAAATACAGCGATGAAACCGATTGGCGCGACCTTGTGGCGCTTACCGAACTGCGGGGCGCTGCCGTAGAAAACAGCAATGACGGACTTGACGGTAAAGACGGCATTAACGGCGTTAACGGAAAAAGCATAGAGGTACAAAGAACAACAGAATACATACAGTGGCGCTATGAGGGCGAAGAGTGGCAGAACCTTGTTGCGATAGCCGATATAGAGGGCTCCGCCGGGCAAAACGGTAAGGACGGAGCAAACGGAAAAACGCCGGAGTTCCGCGTGAACGAAAACACATTGCAATGGCGCTATGTCGGCGATGAAATATGGCTGAACCTCTACGACCTTACCGCATTAAAAGGTGCGGATGGCAGAGACGGCATTGACGGTAAAGACGGCATAAACGGGCAAGACGGCAGGGACGGTGCGGACGGCACAAACGGACAAAACGGCTCTGACGGTAAAGACGGTAACACCCCGTTTATCGGCGAAAACGGCAACTGGTGGATTGGAGAAATCGACACCGCTGTAAAAGCCGCAGGCACAGACGGCACAGACGGCACAGACGGTGTTGACGGCGACAAAGGCGATAAGGGCGACCCCGGCGAAAAAGGAGATAAAGGCGACAAGGGAGATAAAGGTGACTCTGGAGTAATAGGTTACTATGGATTTGATGATTTCAAACGAAAAAATCTCGGTAATTCTAATTCTTATCTTGAACCAGATGCAACAATAATTCAATGTGGTAATTATATAAGTTATGATAATGATAATGGTGTATATACATTTGAACCAAATCATACTTATTATATTACTGTAACATTAAGAGCCTCTTTTAATTCTAATTCATACAGGATTTTAACTTTAAGAGGTAAGCATCAAAATAATTATCATCCTGACTTGTTAATAGATGTAGAAGAAGCAATAAAAGGTGGAACCACTACATATACAACAACCTTAATGTTTACTTCATCTAGTACTAATAATACTTTAAAGTTATACTTAGATAGTGACCTTGCTATCCTTAATTATTTGTTTTACAGAATTAATATTTTAGTTCTTTCTTGATCACAAGTGTGACATCTGCGAAAAAGTTCTCTCCGAGTGCGCGGATAACGACAAGGATCACAAGTTCGACATCTGCGGCAAGAAGCTGACCGACCACACCGGCGGTACGGCAACCTGCACGGCGCAGGCAGTTTGCGAAGACTGCAACGCAGCCTACGGCGAGGTTGACCCGAACAATCACACCAACCTTATGCGCGTTCCTGCAAAACCCGCCACCAAGGATGCCGAGGGCAATATCGAATACTGGTACTGCGAGGGTTGCGGTAAGTATTTTGCCAATGCTGCGGCGACAAAAGAAATCGCCAAGGACGACACCAGAACGGATAAACTGCCGGACGATCCGAAATCTCCTCAGACCGGCGATAACAGCAACCTTAAGCTATGGGTGGCATTGCTGTTCATCAGCGGCGGTGCCGCTATTGGCACAACAGTTGTCAGCAAAAAGAAAAGGCACAATATCTAACAAAATAGTTTAACTCACACAGCGGCTATCGGAAACGGTAGCCGCTTTTTTATTTTGAAAAGTGCTGGGCTTGCGGCACAGACTGTGGTATGGTGTTTGGCTTGGAAAGGGGTAAAAACCATGAACACACTTGAAAATCTGTATTACGGCAATATTGATCCACACTCACAGAACAGCAAAAGACTCTGCTCGAACAATTTGAAAAATCGGATGCAGAAATTTCTGACAGGCACGAATTGCAGGCATTCACAATCGAATTTCGATTGGCGGCTCGGCTGATGATGGATGTGTACGAGCCGACACCGGAATTAGAACCGTAACAAAAAAATAATCGGAAACGGGATCGCACGATCCTGTTTCTGTTTCGAAAATATATACCGCAACAGGCAGAGGATATCACAATCCTTTGCCTGTATCACGCATATTTCCTCGTGTCTTGATACGCTCTTGTCTTTCTTTTTCCCTTGCTTCTTTTTCGGCTCGTTGTATTTGGTTTTCATTCTTTCAAGTGCGTTTGCACTGTCAAAATACTTTTGCCTGTAATAATCTGCATTTTGCTCTAATGACTTTATCTCGGCACGACTTGTAATGCCTTCTTTGGCAAGTGCAGTCAGTTGTGAGTAGTCCTCTTTGGATATTGCCATCTTGCCCGTAAAGGTTTTCTGTCCCATACCGTCAATCTCGTTTAAGGTCTTTGAGATATGACAAGCAGGCTCATACTTTACTTGCTCTTTGTGAATACGCTGTTGCAGTTTCTCCAAGCGTTCCTTGTCCTGCTTTATTTGATATTGCAAAGAGGTTAAGTGTTCGGCGGTACTTCCGTATTCGCCACGCTGAAACCCCTTAAATCATTGCTCAGTCATATAATTGAACAGCTCATCTAGAAGTATGCTGTATGAGGCTCTGAACATCGGTTTTCCGTTCTTTCGCAATAACGGATTACCTTTTTCATCGGTTAGCGGAATATTCGATTTTCATTTCTTTGAATGGCTAATTTGATGAACAACCTCCTTAACCGTTCCTCGCAGTTTTTCATCTTTGCAACGCTTACCATATCTGCCTTAACGCTGTTACTTTCCTATAAACCACTTGTATGATTAAATTATCGCATAATAATCGCAATACCCACGAACTCCATCTTCCCAACATTGTTTTAATGATTTTACTGACTGTTTAATATATTCATGATCAGAAGCTGCACGAGGTCCAGCGTATCCATTTCCTGCGTCCCAACTTTCCCATCTAAATTTTACATCTTCAATCTCTTCTGCTCCTGTTATTGTTGAAATATATACATCTCCAGACCAGCCAACTCTTAATTGATGTGATATACAATCATTTGCATTAGCAATCATATCTTTATATATTGATTCTGTGATATCTTTAATATTTACTATTTTACATTCCTTATAATTAAAACAACTATTCAATTCTATTTCTGATATATCTCCTTTTGAGAAAAAAACAGGCATAAAATGTGATGGTAAGTCATTTTTAAACGAAACCGTATATAAATAACACTGATCCCTATCAGAAGATACCTTTCTCAGTATATCTCCCCTTGAGCTTATTAACGTAAGTTCAATTTTTCCCCTTAATTGTTCGCTCAAAAATTCTATCGTCTGGGTTCTATTTTCAAAAATTCTTACCTTCGTACCTTCAGACTCTAATCTACTTATCAATTCATCATTATACTGACCTATGTCTTTCGAAAACGCAATTATGCATTTTTTACTATTCCTCATAATGCTACGCTCAACAATTTTCTGAAATTTAGTAACAGAAAATTGTTTATACAAGATATCCTGATCAATCTGTAAGGCAATAAGTCTATCAAACAAACTATCTCCATCAATTATAATATCCACTCCATTTTTCATTCCTAAAATATTATTAGAAACCAGTTCTGAAACTTCCTGTAAATTTTTTTCTATTAAGCTTCTATCTAATATTCGAATACATCTTGCTTCAATTTTCCATTCCCATTTTTGGTATCTCTTTACTATATTCCCCAGTTCTAAACCTTCTTCAAGAATTTCCTTACATACTAAATATGTATTTTCATCCAAATAAGAAAACACTTCATCTAATTTGCCTAATATATTTTCTATTTCATCCACATGATTATCTACTGTATAATGAGTTTGCTTTAATTGACTAGCCATTTCTAAAATCATGTGTACAACATTTTTTAGTTCAAAAATATTCTTTTTAACTTCAAGCGAAATTATTGGTTTTGAATCTCCCACAGCAATTTCTCTTTGGATTACATTCCAAACCTGCTCCATATGAACTGCATCATAATGAGCACACCACTCACCTATGTCTAAAATATCCCAAATATTATTCTCTGAGCAATCTAATGTGCTATATTTTGAAAAATCAACGGCATAACTTTTTTGCTTTCTTCCTAAAATCAAAAAATATATTTCGTTAAACTCATTATCGACTTTATTGTCAACTATTGTATCTAATGAATTTATTATTTTCTTACTTGTTTTAGTAGATGTTATCTGAACACCAATATGTCTTTTTTTATCTCCCAAATCAATTCCAGGAAAACCATTTACATCTTCATTTAGGTTTACTAAATTCCACCCCATACACACATTCAATAAATCTTTAATAAAGTCTTCTGAAAATACATTATCATCTAATAAATTATTCTTTGCCTTTGTTTCTATTTCATCAATAAAAATTGACAATGCATGAACGATTTTATCATAAATATCCTTTTTTTTGATCATTTTTTCATCCCTCCAATGCGAATTTATTTTCAATAGTATAGTAGAAAGTGCATTAAACACCAAAACAATTATACCAAAATAAAAAGATATTTTTAATATATTTTTGATTTTTTGAATTCTCAAGGTTTAAAAATTATCGCAATACATATATTGTGTATAATTTTACCTCAACCTGTTCATTTTCTACCCATACATCATCCAGCAACAGACAATGTGCCAATACCTCTACATTCTCCATATCTATAAGCCGATTAACCACCTCATCCCCTTTGCTCGGTTCTTTGGCTGAACATACAGCAAAATCCCACCTAGCTTCCCTGCAATATTTATATAACCCCAAAATATATTTGTTTGACATGATAAATCCAAACGCTTCATTCTTCTGATACGTCATTTTATGTTTATCCCATTCATCCTCCGCAAAGAAAAGTAACATCTTGCCGTCTCGACATAGCAATCCCCTTGATAAGTCGGCTGTAACTTTTTCTCCTGCCGAAGCATCTGATGATAGATTTTCTCCCTGTCTAAAACACTTCTTGCCCTTGTAAAATCCGGTGTTTTTCCTCTCATGAACGTATAGACATTATTGATTATTGTCTTGCTCGCCAATGCCTTATATTCCCCCACTCTATGGAGATACTGCAGTACCTCTGTCAATTTCTCTTTTGATGCGATCTCCTGATAGCAGCCTGCATCCAGTTCAATCCTTTCAAATTGAAGCGGTGTACTGCCTTTCTTAATCTCCCGCTCCATAATCCGTTTCGTATCACGCATTGATTCCATCTTTTTTTCCTTTCCACTTCTGGACGTTGTGACCAGAAGTTATAAAGAGAGCAGATACAAAATCCACAATCTCATATCTGCGCTGCATTTCAGCAAATGAACTATCTCCTTGCATATTCCAGTATAATATTTATTATTTCTTTAATGATCGCAGCTATTTTTATGGCAAGGACAACCACACCAACGACTCCGCCTATAATGGCATCCAGTACAAGCACACCTATGCTTCCGGCAATCCCAAAGTTGCGTGGTATCAACAGCATAAGCATCTTCCGTATCCCAAATGGGAACCCACTCATAATCCAAAATTGAAACTAGTTTGCCCCATTTCCATCTACACAACTCCAATAGCACATATTCATCCACACTGCAATCACAAGCAATGGCAGTATCACCTTAAACAATACCCTTTTCATGCCAGCCTCCCCCATACATATCATGCTGCACTTCCTGTTGATAAAAATGGTTTATCGTAGTGGGTGCATTATAAAGTGACGTAATCATATATGCCTTGATATTTGTGATTTTAGTAGTGGTATTTTGCATACAGCCAATCACATATTCCAAATGGTTGCTTTCCAGTTTCAAAAACCTTGATTTCACAAGCTCATACGGATATTCTTCTCCTGCTACCCTGATTGTTGGACGCTTCACGCAGACTACCTCACAGATTACCTAGAACAGTTCATCGTAAAGCTCTCTCTTTCCATAACCATCATACTGCATATGGTGATCGTAACTGATATTTTCTTTGATTAGTTCTATGTATGTCTGGACATCATCCATCACATCCATCGTATCCTTTTTCCCTGAATCAGATTGAATGATAGGATTGATATAACTCTCCTCAGTATAGTTTAAATCAGTCTGATTATAGTTAGTATAATTAGGGTTCGATTCTCCGACTTCTTGAGGTTCGATTTCCGGACTTCTTGAAGTTCGATTTTCCGACTTCTTGAAGTCTGATTTTCCGACTTCTGTGATTTTATCAGTGTTTTCAGACTTTTTTTCATCTACATTTTCTGCCAGTGAAGCAAAGTTCTTCACATATATGATGTCCGGTTTGCCCAATCCTCTACGCACTTTCTCTACCAGACCAATTCCCTTAACAGAATCCAGCTCTGCAAGAACCTTAACCGCCTTTTCCTTTCCACACCCCAAATCTTCCATAATACTGTCTATGGTGAATATGATATATGCCCGATTGTCCTCATCAAACCACTCATTTTTTATAGATAAGGACATACGATCAAGCATCAGACCGTATAAAAGTTTTGCATCACCGGATAATTTCTTAAATCTTTCATCCTTGATCAGTAGGCGAGGAACACGATAGAATGAGAACTGTTCTGCTTCTATCCCGTAATAATAATCCAGTTGTAATATTCCACTCATTCCCGGCTCATCCTTTCTACTGCATGCTCTTCCAATTCTCCAATAACTGATAAATAATATTCTCTATTTGCTCCCTGCTGTATGTCGCAGGAAAATAATTGTTAATGCGCTCTGTTTTTATGACAACCTTTCGCTCCACGGTTTTCTCTTTTTCCAACATCATGCGAACCATCGGAAAGGTAAGTTCCCCTTTTTTGTCACTTTCCTTGAGCATGGCACTCTGCTGAGTTGTGATAACAACATTTGTTTCCTGTATTGCAACCAAAACCCACTGCTGTGCATCCTCTGATAAAAATGATAAGTCAACCGCCTGCATGATACCGATTTTCTTTGCATCCACCATATCGAGCAGCGAATCCGACAGGCGTGAAATCCATATATATCTCTGAACCGTCTTTGCACTCTCTCCTGCCGCTTCTCTCAGTTCTCCAAGCGTAAGTCCGCCTTCCTTACTTCCCTGATGCTTCATTGCATCGTATTTCATTCTGTATGCCTTTGCTTTCTCACTCGGAAGAATATCCTCTATTTCCAGTTTCGGGTTGATCTGACGCTTTACCTTTCCAATCGTCTTAATAAGCTGCTCCAGACCTTTTACCGGCAGATATGCCGCCTGTACCGGAATCAAGATACTGTCTGCACAGGCAAAGGCATTTATCGTAATCATACCGAGTGATGGCATACAGTCAATCAGAATATAATCGTAGCGGTCTTTCTGCTGTTCTATGTAAGTACGAAGTACCGTTTCCCTGCTCATAACATTTACGAGCGAGGTTTCCAAACCGGAAAGCTCAATATTTCCTGGCATGAAGTCTATCCCTTCCTCATGCTTTAAAATGCCATATTCAGGGCTTTCTTCTTCATCATTGATAATATTTGACATAATGGTGGCAAGCGTGATTTCCAGTCTGTCCGGCTCCTGTACCCCAAGACTTGCCGTAAGACTTCCCTGTGCATCTGCATCTATCAGCAAAACTCTCTTTCCCTGTTTTGCCAGTCCGATTCCTAAATTGCTTGTTGTGGTGGTCTTTCCAACTCCACCTTTCTGATTTGCAATTGCTATAACTTTACACACGATAAAATTCTCCTTATTCTCTACTATTGATTTTTCACATTACTTTTCTGTACTTCTGCATAAGCTCTGTAATATTTGCTTGTTCCTTTGTTGCTATAAAGCTCTGATATTTCTAATACTTCAATTTTAGGATGACGCTGTAAAATTTTCTGAAACCATACAATGTCATTCTTTGTTCCCATCAATCTGACTTTTAACATTAGTCTGTTTCTCCAAATAAGGCATACAGTTCTCGGTTATAGGTCGCATACTCCGGATATCGGATCTGTATCGCCTGCCAAAAGAAAGGTGCATAGGCACAGCAGAACAAGTCCTCCACTGTATACTGCCTGCACTCGTTTACCTGTTCCTCTGTCTTTGTGTAATCATCTACACTCGGTGTGCCGTTGCAATACAGGTTAAATGCCATTCGCACCACCTTCATACTGCCACTGGTCTGCCAGCCTTCATGCAGACACTCAGTTTTTACACATCCCGTCTTAAAATCATAGACGCTATTGATATTTCTTCTCGTATCATCACTGATACCAAGGCAATAGCAAAGTGCCTTGTGGTACACATCCTGATAGCGTACCTCTTTTAATTTTTCATAGTAGAATTTTTCATGTGCTTCACTAATAAAATTGATTGTCTGTTTCTTTTTGTTTTCTGCTCCTAACGCTGTACTGTTCATAGTGAACCTCCTTTAAAAAATTTTTATTTTGCATATAAAAAAGGACTAAGTCCTTTTTAAGCCATAGCTTTAAGGATTTAGTCCTAATCGAGAAATATAAGAAAGGGAAGCATTGCGCTTCCCTTTCGAGTTATATATAGATTTTGCAAACAATATCTTTAAATCGGTTCGCTTTCGTGCACTCAGCATGATATTTCATGTACTCATTCACATCATCCCTTGTAACAATCAGCGTTGTGAAGTAAAAATATTTACACTCTTCTACTTTCCTGCATTAGCAATAGCTGCCTGAGCTGCTGCAAGTCTTGCGATAGGTACACGGAATGGTGAACATGATACATAATCAAGACCAATCTTGTGGCAGAATTCAACTGATGAAGGATCTCCACCGTGTTCTCCACAGATACCTACATGAAGTTTTGGATTAACTGGCTTACCAAGTTTGATAGCCATATCCATTAACTTGCCAACACCTGTCTGGTCAAGCTTAGCAAATGGATCGTTCTCGAAGATCTTTGTATCATAGTAAGCATTTAAGAACTTACCTGCGTCATCTCTTGAGAAACCGAATGTCATCTGTGTTAAATCGTTAGTACCGAAGCAGAAGAAGTCAGCTTCCTTAGCGATTTCGTCAGCTGTAAGAGCTGCTCTAGGGATTTCGATCATTGTACCAACTTCATATTCAAGCTTAACACCTGCTGCTGCGATTTCAGCATCTGCTGTCTCAACAACTACTTTCTTAACGAATTTTAATTCCTTAACTTCACATACAAGTGGAATCATGATTTCAGGCTTAACTGTCCAGTCTGGATGAGCTTTCTGAACTTCGATAGCTGCACGGATAACTGCCTTTGTCTGCATCTTAGCGATTTCTGGATAAGTTACAGCAAGACGGCATCCTCTGTGACCCATCATTGGGTTGAATTCGTGTAATGAAGCGATGATATTCTTGATATCTTCTACTGACTTGCCCTGAGCCTTTGCAAGCTTCTCGATGTCAGCTTCTTCTGTAGGAACGAATTCATGAAGAGGTGGATCAAGGAATCTGATTGTAACCGGATTACCTTCAAGAGCTTCGTATAATGCCTTGAAATCTCCCTGCTG